>Ga0306907_1000422_pt1 | contig 18621 bp, 19 predicted proteins | sample AntRauTorcE11898_FD_190415 | JGI IMG/M metagenome (GOLD analysis project Ga0306907, IMG submission 190415) | Saline lake microbial communities from Rauer Islands, Antarctica - Metagenome Torckler E11 #898 (v2) (version 2) | ecosystem: Environmental > Aquatic > Non-marine Saline and Alkaline >... | reverse complement strand
AGAACGTGTATGTCGCTTCCTGTCCGTCGGAGTCGATCTCCTCGTTACCCGTGAAGTCCCAGGAGTAGGTCGCGACATCCGAGCTCGGTTCAGTCGAACTCGCATCGAAGGAGACCTCCGTTTCGACGTCCGGAGATTCGGGCTCGAACGTGAACGCAGGTTCAAGATCAAGAGACTCACCGACGGTGGGCGTGGCCGGCGCGAGTGCGGCGTCGAAATCGTACTCACCGGGCGGCTGGACGGCGACTGTGAGTTTCTCGCCTGCTGTCACAGATTCTGTGAGTTCGAACTCACCACCCCACGCTGCGCCAACAGTTTCCGGCTCTGCAGTAAGGTCGGTCCCATCCGCGTCGGCCACTCGGACCACTGGATCTTGATCCGCTAGGAGTTCGTTGCTCGCGGTTGCAGTGAGCCGGATCGCGTCATCTCCATCGGTGACCGGCTGGTCGATCTCTACAGTGGTTGCATCCACAGCGATGCCAAAGCTGGCGACGATGTCTTCGTCGTCGACGAGCGCGATAACAGACTCGCAAGCACTGTTGCACGTGATCACACACACACCACATCTTTGTGTGTTAACGACGTTGGGCAGTCCTAACGCTGGGGAGAGTACAGGGTTTGAGTGAGGTGATTCAGTGACAGTCAACAGGAGCGGCTCGGAGCGCACGATCGGCGTCGTTCACTCCGGGCCGTACAGCGACGAAGGGGTGTTCCTCAGAGCTAAGGAATAGACGGGTCTAGCGGTCCATTCTAAAAACTTTCAAAAAGATATTTGAGCGGAGTTAGGCTACTGCGGTGCGTTCGGAAATGGTTCCGCCACTCTGTTTGTGGACGATTGTTACGGTGACTTCGTTGCCGGCGTAGATATCAAGGTAACCAGTTCCGGTGGCACTCCCACCTCTGATATTTACTGTGACGGTATCTGGGTCAGTTATTGCGGCTGTATCAGCTGTCCGCCAGTTTTCACCATTTGCACTGTCAAGTGTTGCTAAGTCGATCTCGCTGGTATTTCCTCCATCATCGACAACAATGCGGAGATCGTCGAAGGCGATATCCTGTCCACCGGTCTTCGTTACCTCAATTGTTCCGTTGGCACCAGCGTCCGCATCGACATTATCGATAGTGAATGACGCCTGCGGTGTGCTGTCGCCTAACGAGTCACCGAGGCCGAGCACGAAGGTCCCGACCACGGCCGCGAGTATCACAGTGATCGCGACCATAAGTATAACTCCGATGACAGGACTGACGGCCCGATCGTCGTTCTGGAATAATGTTTTGAAGTTCATTTTGTCTTTGTATCTCCAACAAGACAAACACGAAGGTTAACCACGTATGGGCCTTCTTAACAGATGCCTTTGGAGGCTCTGTATCATGCAGACCCGAGGTGTGGGATGGGTACATCCCACCGTGCGCCTCGCTTTTGTCCGTTGGTATGCTTGTACTAACTCACGCATCGGGCATAAACACACCGACCCAAATCTCCGATCTGAAAACCACCCCGCAAGACGTATCTCTCAGCCTGTCAACATGGTACGTATGGAACCGACGGCGCGGTCACTCGCGCGGACCTACTCTGATCGAGTCTACCCCGACCCGTTCGAGAAGGTCGAAGACTACCAACGCGTGCAGGCGTACGCCGCCGAGAACCCGAACGCCGGCCGGACGGCCGTCGGAAACGCACTTGAGCTACCCGCTTCGCGAGTTCGTGGGTGGTTAAAAAGCGGAAAACCGGACCCGGTACGCGGGATCGAGATAGCGAGTGCGCACGGGTGGCTCGATCCTGACGACGACATGGCCGGCGCACTCATCGAGCTGCTCGCACACGTCCTTGCAGGTGGCAGTATCAACGCGAGATTCGTCCCCGCAATCTCTGTCGGGCGTCGAGTCGATCACGACACGATCGTAAGCGTGTTCGAGGCGGTCGGCGTCGACGCCCAGCAACGACACGCAGACAGCGACGGACGCGCGACCGAGGTATACCCGACGACAGACGCATCCGTCCTCGGGCGCTGTCTCGTCGCGATGGGCGCCCCACAGGGTACAAAAACGGATCTCGATGCTCTCCCGGCAGTCGTGTGGGAGAGCCCCAAGCCGATTCGACGGCGATTCGTAGAGAGCTACGTCGCACACCGCGGGGTCCACTTCGAAACGAAAGCAACGACGCGTATCCAGGAGGAACGCCCGGCGTCGTATCTCGCCGATCTCCACGACCTGATCGACGAGTCCGTTACCAGCACTGTCTCGCGAGGCCCCCGTGGACTCACGATTTCTGCAGATGCTGCTCGCGAACTCGGGTTGTAACGCGATCGACGACCTCGCAGCAGATTCTGCTGCTCAAGATACTTCTGCCCCACTCGTACGTTTTGGATATTTTTGAGTATGCTGACACGTCGATCGATTCAATAGCGAATGTCGACCGGCAGCTGAGTGCAGACACCCTCGTACCGAGTGTATTGCGATCGAAATGGAACCTCACCGGAGTGAGTCAACAACCGCTCGGAGACACACCCCGCACCGAGTGAAGAGTGAGCCCATGTCGGCGATAGAGTGTCTGCTATCTACTCGTGGAGTACCAATCACCCCCGACAGAGACACTCGTGTGATACCCGGGTCATATCGACAAGGTCCCGGTGAATGTCGTCGGCGAGCCAGTACATCGCCTCAGCCTGTTCCTTCGTCGCGATACCGAGCCTGTAATATGTCTTCGTTCGGTTCCGGTTCCACAGCTCGGCGAGATTATCCCCGAACGCGTCGTCGTAGAGGCCAATCTCGGCACCACGTTGGTAGAGCCGTCGGTGGCTGCTGATGACCTCCGCGGCGGACATTGCCCCATCGTGGATCAACCGGAACTGGATTGTGCGCTCGATGGCGACGAACGCCGATTCGATCACGACCGTGTAGTAACCTTGCTTGAGGAGGTTCGATCCGACCTCCAACAACTGGCACGCGCGGCGAAGTTGGACCAACTCTGCGTCGTCGACGTCCAATCCCTCCTCAATCGTTCCAGGGCTGCCCTCGAACGTTCGCTCGGCCTCCACCAATTGATCTCGGATATCGTTATTCATCGGCGTACACCTCGGTCCGGAGCTCGGAGAGTTGGTCAGATCCGACCAGCGTAACTCCGTCGTCGAACTGGGGACGGAGTTGGTCACCAATTCGTTGGACGCTGTCCGTCGACTCTACCAGCGGCTGGTACGTATATCGGTTCCCCTCGAACCGTTGGTCTTCGAGATCACTAACGACTGATTGGACGGTCCGACGAGCTGCCGTTCTATCTTCGTCGACAATCACCAATAGGTCGATGTCGCTGGCCCTGTCCGCCTCTCCTCGTGCGACGCTTCCGAACAGAATCACTCCGATTAACTCGTCCAATTCGTCCTGAAGTCGTTGCAGAAATACTCGGACTGGTTGGTGGAACTCGGCCTGCGGGATCGAGAGAATTGGGTCCGGTTTCGTGAGCCGCTCGCGATTGATCCGGACCTGCTGGGTTCGCCCGTCCTGTACAGTTTCGATGACGTCGAGCTCGGAAAGCAGCTTGACCGCCTTCGAGATCGTTCCTTGACTTGCTCCCGTGAGGTTCGCGAGCTCGCTCATCGAGTACGTCGCATACGGCTGGTCGATGAGAACGTCGAGAACGTCCTGCATCGCCTGGTATCGGAATACTCGATCCTCTGGAAACGGATACTGCAACGCTATTGAGATCGACTCTTTCCTATTAGGCATACGATTCCTATTAGGAAACAATATGAAAAATCTGGCGGTGAACTGGTCCAACGACGGCGTGCTGGCCTGCGATCGTATCTTCACTCGGCACGGGGTGTGTCCGAGATGCAAACGAGTCAGGATCGTTTCGATCTCGCCTCATCACGACGACGACAGCGACGTTGGCAGACTCTCGATCTTAACCAACAAAATGACCCAAATGCACAAATTGTTGGTTAAGACTGCTTTGTGTTCACAATTAGGCCATTTCCACGGAGATCGAACTGACTGTCACGTGGAGATGATACTCCGGTGCGTTACTCAGCCTGTAAGTCTGGAAGCGTAACGACGAGCACGTTCCCGTCGTCGTACTCGAAGTCGATCCTACCGTGCAGCTTCTGTATACACCAATAGACGATCCACAGTCCGATCCCTCGTCCATGCTGCAGGGGCGTTTCATCGCCCTCACGGAGTGTTTCGATCTCAATTTCCGGGATCCGTTCATTTCCATCACGGATCTCGAAAACCACGTCTCCGTCGGTATCAGATGCTCTGGAGACGTTGATGTTCACTGTTTGCTCGGACGCCTTGGAGTGAATAATCGCGTTCTCGACGATATTCTCGAGAACCACCGAGAGCAATACCGAATCTGTTCGAAGCTGAAGCTCTGATGGAGTAACAGTCCACTCAATAGTGGCGTCGCTGTGAGCAGGGAAACCGCTCTGTGTAACCTCGCGTAAGACGGTAGAGACATCGAGGTCCGCTGGTTGTCTGTCTCGTTTTTGAATCTCCTCGAACGTGCGTACTTTTTCGGCGATGGCAAGTAACCGATCGCTTGCGTCCTCGATTTTCCCTGCCTGTGCCGCCCGTTCGGGGTCTGAAAGCGCGTTTTCAAGGAGATCTGCATAGCCTCCGATAACCGTCGTTTCGTTTCGGAGATTGTGTCTGAGAACTCGATTCAACACTGCGAGCTGCTGTTCACGCTGTCGATCTTCGGTCACATCGTACAACAGGAGCATACTCCCGACTGAGGTGCCGCTCGGATCGCTCAAGCCCGTGTACGACACAGCAAACGTCCTGTCTCGCTCCATCTCAAGTCTGATCTCTCCGTCTTCACGAAGTGTCTCCAACTCGACGCCGAGGACAGTATTGAGACTGATCGGTAACGTATTCGATAGTGTGCTGGAAAACAGGGCCTCTGCGCGGTCGTTCACGCGAACGATCTGCTGTTCCGTATCGAGGATGAAGACGGGATCTGAGAGTGAGTCTAGTCCCGTTTGTTCGGCCATCCGCTGTGTCGCTGGGTTCGTCTCGAACATGTGCGTCCCGACGAACGCGTACGCATCAAGCGACACGTGGATGAGCATCAGCGGTGCCGTGAGATGCAACTGTGGAACCGGGCCGAGCTCCAACAGCCACACAGACACGCCCACCGTTGGCGGGACCGTGCTCAGGACAACCGCGATGGCTTCATGTCGATACAGCGGACCATAACTCAGAACTGCACCGATCAACAGCAGTGAGCCGACAGCGGCGGTTCCAATAGAGAACAACAGGAAAAAGACACCCCAGGGCTGGACCGTGTACTCAGCCGTTGCCAGCCCGAACACCGGTGCGATCTGAAAATCGGTCCACACGAGCTGATGAGCCGGATTCGTCGCAACAACGATGACTGCTAGCAGCGGGACGATGGCGACGATCCCAAACAGTGGTGTGCGGATGAGGTTCCCACGCCCGGTGTAATCGAGGCCGAACGCGAGAAAGAATGGCCCCATAAAACTCAAAGAGGTGAACGCGACCGCTTCGAGTGCGATCCGGGTCGCCGGGTCGAAGATGAGTAATGCTCCTCCGTAGGTGGCACAGAATATGGCAACGGACGCGACATTCCCCATGAACCAGCTTGCTCCAGATCGCGTCCGCTGGTGATACAGGTACCACAACAGATACAACGCACCGAAACTAGCACCGATAGAGGCCAGAACGATCCCCGTTCCAAGCGCCCCCAACATCTTCGACATATGATCCGACAGGTATCAACTAGAACATTGTGAAGTCTAGATCGGTAGCCACGTTCACCGAGCCCGCTAGTGGTTTCTCGCGAGGATTTCGCGTATCTCTTTGTGGTGCAGTAGACGGGCAAGTTCGATCGCCGCTTTCTCCGAACGCGGTGTCCCCTTAGCTAATACACCTCACTTCTAGAAGACGTGTTACAGCAATCAAGACATCTCGATCTGCGATTGTGAACACAGGATCGAAAACACCACCACGTACCACTCGCACATCGAACACTTCTGTCCTATAGACCTATTCCTGCGGCTGACGCCTGTATCGATCACAAACACGAATTTCCAAGAGAAATAGAGGGGTGACAAACAATAACGGCCCCCGAGATCGATCTGGGGACGGCAGCCGAATTTCCCTCCTGACTGAAGCCGCAGTTTTCCTTCTTGTAGATCTGTTTGGATTGCTGTGTTGAATAGCGATCTAATCGACTAATATCGCGGAGTAGAAGGACGAAGCCGAGGAAATCGATTCTGTCCATGGAAGTCGATCTCCTCGACTTCGTTGAGCAGTGTCGTCGCCTAGTCAAACAAGCGTTGGGAAAGCACGCGGGCGAACCCGCCAGCGGCGGGTTTGCCCGCTGGAAACACGTTGTGCTACACTGTTTTCGACTCGAAGACGGCCACAGCTACCGTGAAACGCCGAATCGGCTGAAGTACATGTCCGAGGTTCGTAACGTCCTCGGCTTAGATCGAGACGATCTCCCAGACTACAGCACGATCTACAAATCGTTCGATCGGCTGAAAATGTGGGTGTGGCGGGCGCTGCTGCGCGTTTCCGCGCAGCAGCACCCGCAGTCTGGCCACGCCGCTCTCGACAGCACGTTCTTCGATCGGCGACGTGCGTCGTCGTACTTTCGCCAGCGAGCAGGACGGACGATACAAACCCTAAAAGTGACGACATTGACTGATGTGGAATCGCTGGCTGTGCTTGACGTTCACATCGCAGCTCGGTGGAAGCATGACACGAAGACGGGACCGCAGGTCGTCCGCCGAAACGCGGACGACCTGCAGTCCGTCGCCGCCGACAACGGCTTCCAAGACTGGCATACCGAATACGAAATCGCCGCACATGACGTTGAGTACCTTGTTCACTACCGCGGGTCGTCAGCCAAAGCAGCCGCGAACAACGCGCTCAACCGAGCAAACGGCTACTCTCAGCGGTGGATGGCCGAAACATCGTACTCGACAACGAAGCGCTCGCTCGGCGATGCCGTGCGAGCGCTGGGCTGGTATCGGCAGTTCCGTGAAATCGTCTTGATGTTCGCCATCACCAACATAGAACCACTGTGTAAACCGCTGTAACCGTGACTCAGCATCTATTCAACACAGCAGTTTGGATGGGTTATCCAATGAATATTCTCCACCCTCCGACCGAACTGAATGAATATGTCTCAATTATTTGGAAGATAACTAATATGGTACGAGGGAACTGGAGCAGTGTGAAGGGGTCGCTCAGCTTGGTAGAGCGCCACTCCGGTGGTGGCTGTCTGAAAATGACTGCTTCAGTGGTTCAAGTCCGCTCCCCTTCATTTTTCTCAACCGAATGACTTCTTTTAAATATCTCTTATACTGAGTATCTGTATGATTGCAATGTTGTCGGGTGTGCTTGCAGGCACGCCATCAACAGCAGTTCTCGCTACGGTCGGTGCCCTCATCTTCGGTCTCGCACTCACGTTCGTCGTATGGGCTTTTGATTAGCACTCTCCGGCTCTTGCACCGTCGATACGTCTATGGCTGCGTCCCCGGTCGACGTCGCCGGGCGTGAGTCGGACGGGTGACTGGCGCTCGTTGAGGAACCTTCCTTCGGTGAAGGCGTAGCTGTCCACCTCGTCGATCGATTCGCTCATCTCGTCGTCGACGCCGTACCGGTTCGACGCGATCGACGCCGGTCAGCCGCAGTTCATTTCGAGAAACTCCACATAGATCACGAACAGCAGCATGTCGATCATCCGATGAGCACCGAATCTCGAAGTAGGAGTTGATCGCCTTGTGGGTGCCTCTTCGACGTCGTCGATGCGATTGCCGGCGTCGACGACGAGTAGAGTAATTCGTCATCGAGCACCCAGATGGTCCCCACCGCGGTATCGGCGCGCCAAGAGTAGTCGTCCAAGCGGGATGGTCGACCCGATCTGGCCGGCGTGTTTGGAGAGTATGCACCCAGCATGTCGATCGACAAGCATGCCGGATGATGGTCGACGAGTCTTAACCAACAACGACGATCAATGTGTTGGTTAAGTCTCTCAGTCGATGATTGACTTGGTGACGAACAGCACAAGATCGACACTCACGACGACAAGCGGGTTCGAGAGCCATGCAGCTGCTCGCCGAGGATTCCCAATACCCACGACGTCGAAGTCTACGTCAACGAGATGATTCGTCCCGACAGGTCAGTACTCGCCCCAACGGGGTCGCGCAAGCCGCCATCCGTGCGTACCTTACCGGCCAGGTGAACACCACGCCCCTGTGTAAGCCGGATCTAACTATGTTTGACGTCCTCCCCGCGCTGAAGCGCGAGGATTCCTCCGGTGGGATGTTGGCTATACCGTACCCACGGAGGCAACTTTCCCGTTGCCGGTACTCTGGTTTGTGCGCTCCTCGTTGGGACTTTCCCTCTCGGGAGAGTGTGGTGTCTCTGACCAGTTGTGGTCGTCCCACGTGAGGCGCACGGGCCGAGCCATCGACCCGCCTTCGAGTTCGCAAGTCTGCTGTTCGAGGAATGTTCGAGACGCACACAGATCGGCGTGTGCTTCGTGGCCGCACGGACACCGGAACACGTCGCCGTCGCGATCGGTATCCTCTCGTTCGCCACACACCGGGCACGTTCTGGTTGTATTGGCTTCTGACTGCACCTCAACCCGGATGCCGTATTCCTCGGCTGCGTACAATAGGCGATCGATGAACGCCCGAAAGGCCCAGAACTGGTGAGTCTTTGCATTCACTTCAGCACACCAGTGCGTCGAGAGGACATCCGTGAGATCGCCGACGTACACCGTCTCGACACCGTCGGTGTAGAGCCGTTCCATTAGGTCCCGGGCTAGTGCCTCCTGTGCGTGGTCGCGCCGCCGTGTCCGTTTCTGATACAGTTGCCGAATTCGGTTGCTACTGTATCGCCCCTCACGGAGCTTCGACTGTAATCGGGCAATTTCGTCGGTCGTCTCGCGGAAGTGATCAAACAGGTCGCGGCCCTCGTAGAGGTACTGCTGGCCGGTCGTCGTGGTACAGGCGATGAGATTGTTTGCGCCCACGTCCAGTGCGGCTTCTTCCGAAGCCAGTGGTGAATCCTGTTGTGAATCAGGCACGGTAACAGGCTGAAAGGCCCTGAACGTGTCGTCTATCTCGTCGTACTGTATCTGTAATTGGCCCTGCTTGCCATCCCACTTTGGGTCGCCAGCGACTTCGAGACGGAGGCGACCAGTGTGGTCGTATTCTTCCTTCAGAGCGGATCCAACTGGGATCTCAATTCGTGACCGGTCGCCGGTTTCTAGCGTATACAAGTCGTTCCGGATGAACGTGCGTAGTTCTCGTCCATCGTCTTCGTTCCCCCAGTATCCGGGAGGCGAGGGACGTTCATCACGTTCGCCGTTGTGCCAGTCGCCTAGGGCGGCGAAAAACGAGTTCCACGCAGACTTGATTTTTCGGATCACTTGCTGTGCGGTTCCAGAGCCGGTCACATCGACATACTGCTTGCGGTAGTCGGCAGTGTCCCACACTGATTCGCCGTCGAAGAATTGCCGGCGACGCTCGTAATTGAGCTCGTTCCACAGGCTCGCAGAGGCGTCCAACAGGTCACAGAGTAGTCGCTCGTCGCCGTCGGACAGCGGACGTACCGCGAACGTGTTAGTTCGCCTCACGACATCAGACATTTGTAGCCCTATGTCTAAATGTCTTTTGGACACAGCCAATGCGACCAAACATCAACATTTCACACACCCTAAACGGCCGCGTGAAAGACTACGCTGAAGATCAAGACGTGAGTCTTGAAGAAGCCTACCGAGAAATCATCGAAGCAGGATTGGAAGCGGTGGAACATCCAGACGAACCGTAGCACGTGGGTTGTGGCATTGTGGTGTCGCTTGGACCCCGCCCTGAAGGGCGAGCTTCCGCTTGCGATCCGTCAAAACCAACGACCGAAGCATCCCCCACAGAGGGCGCCAGTAAGCCAAAATCCACCCGTTCACTCATAGTGACCCTCGTCGCAATTGGCGTGGGGGGTGTTGTGACAGTCCTTGTCTCATCGGTTGTTCCGCTCGTCGCCGGAATCTTTGCGGGTTCATTGTTCGTAGTTGTACTCGTTCGTCGGAGTGCCCCCCAGTCGTACGGTCTGGCGGGCGCCCTCTACCTCGTCACGATCGGCGTGCTCACGGCGATGCCGGCTCTTAGTACCCAATCACCCGACCTAGTGCGATGGAGTCTGCTCATCGTGGGCGGCCTGTACGCGACGTTCCTCGCCGTCAAATATGGGGTGAAAGTTCTGCTTCGGCGGGCCGGACGCCGGTACGCCAACACTGAGACACTCTCCGAACTCTGGGACGTCGCCGTGTCGTCATGGAGCGTCATATACATTCTGTGGCATGCTGTTCACCTTCTCGAGCGCGTATTCCGAAGTATTGCTCTCTCGATCCTCGGTCCCGGCTCGATGGCGACGAATATCGTCTTCGCAGGTACTGGAGCTGGGACGAGTGGGATCCTGCTGTTCGACGTCTCGTTCGTCATTTTTGTCGTGTGTGTGATGCTTGGTTTCCATACACTGGCCACCTGGTATTCCGCAGCGAAACTCACAGAGTCAGTCTCGACCGACGCCAAAAGTGCGCACGCTGCATTCCAGCGTCGTGTCGGGTCAAGGCAGAATAGAGCCTCTCAGGGATCGAAGGAGGGCGATGAGTGAATGTTGGGATTCTGGGCCCTCATCAGCCTCATACTTGGTGTATCCATTGGCGTGATCATCGTAAAACTTCTCGCATACCTCTCCAGTCAAGCGATTGCAGCAATGCGTGAGGAGAGTGCGGAGGACGAAAAATAACAAGAACTCCGATACGTTTGTGTCGCTGACGCCGGCCGTGGATATGGGCGCTTCTCCAGGGTATCGCGCTTTTCATGCTTGTGTTAGACCCAATTCTCTTGATCACTGTGCCGTGTTCGAGAGCGACACACTCTGCGCGTCGATCCGTGAGCGCACTGGACGGTACGCCAAGAAATCTTAACCAACAACATCGGCCTGATCGCTCCGGCTGTTGGTTAAGGCGTCGTCGTTTCCGTGATCAGAACATTTTCGTTAAGCTAGTACTAACGATCTTGTGGAGGGCACGATCCGATCAAGGTAGTCCCCCCTGCCTTTGCCCCTCCAATTCTGAATGGTACACCAATCGTAGGTGTCACCGTTCCATTCACCAAAAACGTCTGTTGGACGGGCGAATATTTGTCAGAGGCACCGTCCCATCTCTATCTTTCTTCGAGGAGAGAACCCCGCCGTTTACGGCGTTGACGAGACGCTTTGCGTCTCGTTCGCACATCAGAACGTGGAGCGTTCTGAGGACGGGAGTGAATCCGACACTCCCCACACACTCCACCATTTGGTTGACAAGCGACAGCACTCGACGACGGCATCGTCTTGCTTCACTCGAACAGGGCAGCGAGCTCGTCTAGCCCGTACAGATACACGTCGGGACGCTCGTCGGCAACTACCTGCACTTCTTTTGTGAACCCGGCACGCGAGAAGAGCACGTAGCTCACTTCCCGATCATCTCCGTGCCACCGAACAGATGGCTCTAGTGCGGTGAGATCGTCGAATAACGCCCGCCCGACGGGTGTTGATGTCCACTTGCACTCGCCGAGCAACATGGCGTCCGTCTGTTGGTTGAGCCCGACGACGTCGATCTCCTCGCCGCCGTACCACCAGCGACCGACGCGCGAGCAGGACACGGGAAACGCGGACGTCTGGACCGCCTGCTGACACACAGTCTCGAACGTTCGACTCGTGTGTGTTGGGAGCGTCTCGGCGATCGCTTCTCGGACCGGTTCCGTCCGCCCCTGCTCAAGCGTTCCCTGATTCGGTGCTACGTACCGGAACCAGAACCGAAGGAAATCATCTGTCAGCTGATACAACCCACGACCGTCCGGGTCTGTGACTGGGTGCTCCCGCTCGAGGATAGCCAACCGCGTGAGGTTTTGGAGGTATCGGGAGAGGCTACTTGCCTCCTTGCCGATCTCGTTAGCGATTTCGGTGACGCGGGTCGCTCCACCGGCGATCGCTTCGAGGATCGCCATATAGGTCGCAGGCTCACGAAGCTCTTGGCGAAGCAGAAACTCTGGCTCCTCATAAAGGAATGCGCCTTTCGAGAGAATAGCCTGCTCGATGTTCTCGAAGAGGCCCCGGTCTGTATCGAACTGTTCGAGATACGCGGGAACCCCTCCTAAAACGCTGTATGTCTGGATCTGCGTCTGTATATCGTTGTTCGGGAAGAATGCGCGAACGTCTCTAAACGACAGCGGAGCGAGCTTCCACTGCCCAGTGCGGCGACCGTACAGTGGGCTCTCGTAGCTCAATACCCCCTCTTCCATCATTGAGATCGACGATCCCAACAGCACCAGTGAGATCTCCGTGTCGGTGAGGACGTCGTCGACGATCGTCTGAAACACCGACGGGATGGCCTCGTCATCCTCTACGAGGTACGAGAATTCGTCTAGTGCAATGACGCACGGTTCGTCGACGCGAGCCGCGAGATAGTGAAACGTCTCTGCGAAATCGTCGACATCCGGAGTGATGTCGCCGAACGCGTCAGCACACTGAGCCGCAAAACGCCGAGCGTTGTGACTCGATCCACGCTGATCACAGAGGTAGTAGACCGAAGTCATCTCCAAATTCTCGAGCGCCGTCGTCACCAACGTCGTCTTCCCGACTCGACGCCGACCATATAGTACGAGGAGCTGTCGCTCATCCCGAGAGAGGTGTGACGTGAGCCACTCGAGTTCTGCCTCTCTGTTGATCATTATGTACACGATAATATTATCGTATTCATAATGGCTGTTTCGGTTGATGCGTTTCTGGCTACCATTGACAAATCCGCATAGAACCCCTGCTCCAGTTCGGTCTATCGCTTCGCAAACCATGAGCTACCCCATCTATTAACAGATCTCATATATTACCAGATGAAATATATACTCTATTTATGTTAGAACCCACACATACCAAAAGCGAAATTCACCGATTCGAGGGACGGAGACTTCGATTGGTGAAGGATTGGAGTTCCCACAGAAATGTTACCCACTTTCGCCACAGCCAGCGGATCGAACTCGAACAGAGGTGAACTGTCCGAAGACGAGATCTACGAGGTACTCTCGAATCGTCGCCGACGATTTGTTATCCACGCGCTCAAACGCACGGAGGAACCGATTGAAATCTTTGAGCTCTCACAGTACATCACTGCCTGGGAGACCGGCGTTGAACTAGAGGAAGTGTCGTCTAAGCACCGCCGAAACGTGTATAGCACGCTCCAACGTACCCACCTACCGAAATTAGAAAAAAAGAACGTCGTGACCGTCGACAAAGAAAGAAATTACGTCCAAGCGACGCCCAAACTGAAGAACTTAGAGATCTATGTGGAGGTGCTGGGCAGCAAAGAGATCCCCTGGAGCCTCTACTACGTCGGGCTTGCGGGCGTCGCGGTTTCGCTCCTGATCGCGGTTATGATTGATACACCGGTATTCGGCGCGTTCGATCCGTTTGATGTCGGAGTCTTAACGATCACCGCCTTCGGCCTGTCGTCGATTGTCCACCACATCATTGGGAAACGAACCCGCCTCGGAAACGCCGAAAAGCCGCCCGAACTCCGCAAATACAAGTGACATCCTCCTCGCCGTAAACGGCGAGGCTTCCCACGCATGGGGAATACCAGTTAGTCGTCGCTGGCAGAGGGTTTCGACTCTTCGTAGGCCGTGAGCGTCATCTGCGCGGGTGCGCTCTTCTCACGGTGAGTCGTGGCGGTGTCACAACTGCTCCCATCCCGTGGCGAGTCATCGCGTTCCGCCTTGTCAAGCGGGACGCTCTCTCCCCACGGGTCAATCCGTCGTGCGATGTTCGCGGAAGCGTTGATGTCGGCCTGAAACGTCGAAACGTGGCAGTCGTCGTTCGGACACCGAAACTCGGCCTGCGAGTCCCGCCGACCGATACGGTGGCACGAGTGGCACGTCTGCGACGTGTACGCCGGATTCACGTACTCGACCGGGATGTCTGCTTCCCTCGCCTTGTCCTCGATGCGTCCTTGCAGTCGGGCGAAGGCCCACGAGTGAAGGCGACGGTTCATGTACTTCCCGTAGTCGAGACGCTCACGGATGTACGTCAAGTCCTCCATCACTAACACCGGGTTCTCGAACTGCTTGGCGTACTCGACGGCTTGCCGAGACGCTTTCTCCACGATGTCGGTGAGCGCGTTCTGGTAGTGGCTGAATCGGTCTTCAATCCGCCACTCGGATGCGTCACGCTCTTGGAGGCGTTTCAGGGTCGTGTGCATCTCTTTGCGGAGATGCTTCGCTCTGCTTCCGCTACACACGAACGGGTCAGTCGGAGAACCATCCTTGAGGGCACAGCCCGTGATGAGGGAGGTTTCTCCGATGTCTAAGCCGATGTGCGTGGCGCCACCGCCCGTCGCTGGTTCTTCGACCGGGTACTCGACGGTAACGTGCAGTACCCAGTTCTTCCGGTGCTTCTGAAGCCGTATCTCTCCCGCTTTTGCGCCCTCCGATACGAGGGCGTGCCAGAGGTCTTCCTGCTCGGGGTTGATACGGAGCGGTATCCAGAAGTTCGTTCCCCGTCCCGGTCGGGGAACCCACCACGTGAACTCGTAGTCGCGTTCTTCGGAGTGGTCAAACTTCGCGGCTTGGTTCGTGAGCCGTATCGGGTGGCTGTCGTCCAACTCTTGCGCGTTGTACGTCTTCCGAAGTTTCGGGACGTAGTTACAGAGAGCGGCTTTGGCCTGATACGGCAGGTCGTAGGGCGTCACGATGTCGCTCACCGCCGACATGGTACTTGCCCCCGCGTCGAACGCCTCTTGCAGACCGTCACGGTACGTTTCGAGCAGGTCGTTCAGTTTCGACTGCTTGTGCGCCGTGGGTGGCGCGAACGTCGCCTGCAACGTTTTCGTGACGGTCGGAGACACGCTACTGCTCCTCCACGTACTTCATGAGTACGTCGATGCTCACTTGCCCGGTGGTGGCGAGGAAGTACCCCGGTTGCCAGAACGCCTTGTCGAGCGCCTGCCGAATTTCGGGATTTTCGTCACGGATTTTGCGGGACGTGACGCCTTTGAGTGAGTTGATGAATTTGGTGAGGTCGGTCGTTGGCTTCGCCGTGAAGAGGATGTGAACGTGGTCGGAACCGCCGTTGACGTTCTGGATGTTCACGCCGAAGTCCTCGGAGATGTCGCTGGCAATCTCACCGATGCGCTCTGCGATTTCGTCGGTGAGTAGGTCTGCACGGTACTTCGTGACGGTCACAAAGTGATATTGAAGCGCGTAGACCGTGTGCGACCCGGTTTCGAGGTTGTACTTCATTTGGCCGTACTAATTTCTATACACCCAATTCTAATAAAGGCTTGCAGTCGTGGGGTATTCGGTCTGTAACCGATGGTGGTTCGTGTAGGAGTTGTCGGCTTCACGCCCGCCGTAAACGGCGGGATTCTCGCCTTGAAAAAAGATAGGTGAAATTCACGACCTCAAAACAACGACTCCAACTCCCCGTCACTGTCCATCAACTCCGAGAACCGATCCTCGCTTTCACCGGTGATCTCTCCGATGTTCTCCTGTGCTTCGACGGCGACCTGCTGAAGCTCTTTCACCCGCGGGACGTTCGTCACGCCACCCAACAGAACGAGCGCTGCGACTGTTCCCTCTCCGCGCCGTGGATAGTCACCACCGCGAACCTCCATCGATCCTGTCTGCTCTTCGAGCCACTTCCGACCGTGTTCGATCCCCTTGCGGTTGAGGTACTCCGGTGGACCAGCGACAACGAGCAGCGCCCGCTCCGTTCCGTTCACCTCACAGGGTAGCGTGAGTCGACCGAGTGTCGCCTTCCGGACGAGACTTGTGACCCGGTTGGTCGTCTCTGTGCTGTCGATTCCGCTATCAGAATCACCGCGGAGCCGTGAGAGCAACCCTCCTCGATTTGATTCGTCTACCTCGACGTCGGCGTACCCAAGCGAGGAAATCCCGCCACCTTTGAGCGTATTGATGATCTCCGAGGAATCAACCACACTCTCGGCGACGTCGCTTCCCGCCTCAATCTCGCCTGCACTAAAGAGCACACCAAAACGGTGTACTAGCTCCTTGTTGATCGCATCAAACCCTTCTCCGACGGACTCACCAGAAGAGCGCCACGCGTCGTTGTCGAACAGCATGAGGTTGTCCACCTCGTCGACGAACGTCTTGAGCGATCGTGCGGCGTTCAGCGTGTAGATCCCACCTTCGTCGCTGCCAGGTAGGATGCCCAGCCCGTACACGGGCTCAGTGTGGATCCGCTTGAGGTGCCGGGCGATCACGGGCGCACCGCCTGAACCTGTTCCACCACCGAGCCCCGCAACCACGAGAAACGCGTCGATCTCGTGGACCGCCACCGAATCGAGCGCCCCCTGAATCTCGTCGATGTCCTCTTCAGCGATCTCCGCGCCCATCTCGTTGTCTGCACCTACCCCATGGCCCTTCACGCGAGCCTGACCGATCAGAATTCGCCGATCCTCAGGGAGTCGATCGAGCCCCCGTAAATCCGCTTTCGCCGTGTTGACAGCGATCGCCCCGCGAACGACGTCGGCACCCGTTCGCGCATCGTACGCGAGGAACTCGTCGACCACCTTCCCACCCGCTTGTCCGACCCCAATTAATGCGAGTTTCATGCGAACACACTGCGTGAAAACACACAGGCAGGGTTGATAAAGATTAGAAGAGCGAAAAGGGGCGACTGAAAGGCCGTATCTCTAGCGAATCGGTGGTGTCCTCTGTCAAAAACCACGATGTGGTCCTTTTTGCTCGTTGAGAATGGGGATTCTGCGCTACCGCTTCTGTTGAATCATCGAAATCAAACCATCTCAACTATCTGAGCAAGCAAAAATTATTGGTGTTGCTCTTGCGTAGAAGAGACAAGAAATGAGCGAACCAAACATAGAGGCCTGGAAACAGGAGTACAGCGGGCGCGAAAGAGTCCGTATGGTTGTCGAAATACTCGACGAACCCAAGACGGTCACCGCCATCGCAGACAGAGCAGATGTGGCGTGGGCGACTGCCGACAGCGAACTTGAGGCCCTCGTGGCTGGAAACAAAGCGGAAGAACACACAGCCGACGGGCAGACGAAATACGCGCCAAACCCTGTGCAGATACTCATTGAGGAAGTGCTTGACCTCATTAGCGAGAATTCTCGTAACGAACTCGAATCGACCCTTGTTGAACACACCGCTCAAGTTGAATCCCTACAAGAGGAATACGAGGTCGAGACACTTTCCAAACTGCGTGACAAGCTGGTTGAAGAAGACCTCACTACTGAGGAAATGCGTACCATTCGGAATGCTGCTTCAACGTGGCAGGCTCTGGAGACGGAGATCCGCCTATCAAAACATGCACTTCAGCTTTATAGAGACGTAACTCAGCTCTCCGATTCTGATGGAGACGAAGGACTTGCAATTGCCTAAGATCGAATAACGCATCTCTCCCCAACAACCCCGCCGGATAGTCACAGCACTGCACGTCAAGTACGACGACACCGAAAAATTTGTGTTACACGGCTGATCTGTTTTCTGAATGCGCTCTTGGCTGTCGACCCCTCCGCCCCGCCCGCCACAACTTGAGGTGGAACTCGAACAGACACACCTCCAACGAGTTCTCGAACCACTCGCCGCCGTCGACGGCCGTACGGTGCTCACAATTGGTGATGATGGACTCGTGGCCACCAGTGTTGATGACTTCATGGTCACGTCTGTTGAGGCCGCACTCCACCAGAGCCTCTGTCGTGGCTACGAAGCGGCGCCGGGTACTATCGTGATCGATGCTGCGGCGTTGCTCGACGTTCTTGAGGCTGAACGCGACGGCGACAGTCTCGCAGAACTCACGTACGCCCCAGACGGCTCAACGCTGACGCTCTCGCTTCCGTCATTTGTCCACACCCAGACCGTTGACGTCGGCGTGACCGTCGACCGTCCGGACATCGACGACTCGTCGGACGGCGTGACAACGTATCACGCTCGTGAGGAGCTGGCTCACGCGTTCGAGTATTTCACCGACCGATCGTCTGTCGTCGCGCTCGGCTACGACGAGACCGACGACGAGTGCTACCTCGAAGCAGTATCGACGGGCGAAGCCGCACCGAAGACCACTACCCGACATCATTGTCCGCGCGAACAACTTCCGAATTCGTCGACGCCTGAACCGGTACACGCGACGTTCTCGACCGCCAGACTGGGTGCAATCGTTGACACAGCTCCGCCAAAGACGACGATCCGAGCTGATTACGCGGAGTCGTACCCGATTCGACTTGCGTGGGATCTTACTGGAGGAAGCGGTATTGGCGAGGGAACGCTCACAGAGGTTACGGCGCTGCTTGCCCCGCGTGACGTCGTCGATACGGATTCAGAAGAGTGAACTGACGCCAAACAGTCCACCAAAACGTCCTCTGCCGATTCTCGCTATACGCCCAGTGTCCCGAGATCGAGTTGCACCGGCGAACGTGGGCTGAACGCTCCACGAACCACACCTTGACATCCTCCCCGCGCTGAAGCGCGAGGATTCCCACGGCACCGCACCGCTGAGTTGGGATATTGTGGTTTACGACGTTACCTGTTCTTGAGGTGCAAACGCACCAGTTTCCTTGTCAAACAGGAA
>Ga0306907_1000417_pt1 | contig 18840 bp, 18 predicted proteins | sample AntRauTorcE11898_FD_190415 | JGI IMG/M metagenome (GOLD analysis project Ga0306907, IMG submission 190415) | Saline lake microbial communities from Rauer Islands, Antarctica - Metagenome Torckler E11 #898 (v2) (version 2) | ecosystem: Environmental > Aquatic > Non-marine Saline and Alkaline >... | reverse complement strand
TATTGTGGAACGCCGGCAGGCAATGCATGAAACGGGCGCGGGGGTTGCCGGTTTTTTCCATCACGGCAGCGTTTACCTGATAAGGCATTAACAGCTTGATCCGGTCGCCCCACTTTTCTTTCGGCTCGCCCATGGATACCCAAACATCGGTGTAGACAAAATCTACCCCGGCGACAGCGGCATCCAAATCGTCGGTAATGGTTATGCGGGCACCGGTTTCCCGGGCAATCGCCTGGGCTTCATCCTGTATTGCCTGTTCTGGCCAGCAGACTTTTGGTGCGCACAGGCGCACATCCATGCCCATTTTGGCGCCGCCGATCAGTAAGCTGTCGCCCATGTTGTTGGCGGCGTCACCGAGAAAGACGTACGCCACCTGGTGCAACGGCTTTTCGACGTGCTCTTGCATGGTCAGGAAATCGGCAAGAATCTGGGTTGGATGGAATTCATCCGTCAGGCCGTTGTAAACCGGCACACCGGCATACTCCGCCAGTTCCTCGACAATTTTCTGACCGAAACCGCGATACTCGATGGCATCATAGACTCGGCCCAGCACCCGGGCGGTGTCCTTGACCGATTCTTTATGTCCGATATGGGTGCCCGAAGGCCCGAGATAGGTGACTCGGGCGCCCTGGTCATAGGCAGCTACCTCGAACCCTACCCGTGTCCGGGTGGAGTTCTTTTCGAAGATCAAGGCGATTTCCTTGCCGGTTAGCTGCGGAACCTCGGTGCCAGCGTATTTGGCCGCCTTCAGATCCGTCGATAGCTTCAGCAGAAAACTGATCTCCTGCGGGGAGAAATCCCGCAAGGTCAGGAAGTGACGATTCTTCAGATTAAAAGCCATGGTCTTAGTCCTTTCCGGTCAAATGGGGTCACGAATCGTGGGGCAGCTCATGCAGCGTCCGCCGCCTCGGCCGCGGCCCAATTCAGCGCCAGGAATGGCCAGCACCTCAATGCCCGCAGCTTCGAGTGCTGCGTTGGTGTCATCGTTCCGGTCATAACCGATAACCACACCCGGGCTCAGTGCCAGCACGTTGTTGCCATCGTTCCACTGCTCCCGCTCCCGCTCCGCCGGGTCATCACCACCGGTCGCCACAATTTCGAGGGATTTATAACCGAGAACTTCGGCCACCACATCAAACATCGGCCGGGGATCCTGGTGGAAAGTCAGGTGTTTCTTGCCCTCACCGGCGCGCAGGTCATAGCAGACCACTTCATCTGCCACTTCTTTGAAAGCGGTGACCACGTTGCCGCCACAGAAGGTGAAGATTGTGTCCAGGTGCATGGCGGTGCGAGATTTCGGAATCTGGCAGGCAATCACCCGCTCCGCTGTACCTTTTTCAAACAGGGTGTTGGCCAGTTGCCCGACGGCTTGTGGCGATGAGCGTTCTCCCATACCCACCAGCACGGTGCCGTTGCCTACGGGCATCACATCACCGCCCTCGAGTGTGGCAAGGCCATGTTCTTTTGTCGGGTCACCCCAGAGCACGTCCACCTTCCCTGCAAATTTCGGGTGGTAGTGATACACGCCGGCCATCAACAGTGTTTCGGGTTGCCGTGCAGACCAGTACATGGGGTTGAGGGTAACGCCATCATAGATCCAGGAGCTGTTGTCCCGTGTAAACAGATAGTTGGGCAGCGGTGGCAGTACGAAGCCGTAATGCCCTAAGTGGTTGCCGAAAAGGCCGGATGGATCAAATGGCAGATCGCCCACTTCAAGGCCGCCAATCAGGTATTTTGAAAGCTCGGTGCCGGGAAGTTCGTCCATCCAGGCACGCAGGTCGGAAATCATCCCTACGCCAATGTCGTTCCAAGTAATCCGGTGGTCCAGAATCCATTTGCGGGCGTCCGGAATGTCCAGGGTCTCTGCCAGCAGTTCGTTGACATCAAGTACCTCAACACCCCGCTCCCGCATTATGCTAACAAACACATCGTGATCTTTCTGCGCCTGTTTAACCCAGAACACGTCGTCAAACAGCAGAGAATCGCAGTTGGTCGGCGTCAGGCGCCGGTGTGCCAGCCCTGGGCGGCAGACAATAACCTGCCGCAGGATTCCGGTTTCGGAATGTACTCCAAGCTTGTGTTCAGACATGGTTCAATCCTCCGTTAAATCAGTGCGGCTGCACTGATAACCACTGAAATGAAAATGGTAAGAATCAATAGCAAAGGCCAGATGAACGCGATCCAGCGATCGTAGGACACACGGCCAATCGCCAGCCCACCCACTACCACTGCAAAGGTGGGGTTGATCAGGTTTACCAGGCCGTTGGCAGACTGGTACGCGGTTACTACAAGGTCACGCCCCACGTTGGCGAAGTCTGCAAGCGGTGCCAAAATCGGCATGGACAGAACCGCCAAGCCGGATGACGAGGGCACAAAGAAGCTCATGCCTACCTCTATCCAGAACATCAGGTTGATAAACGCCAGTTCGGGCAGTCCGCCCAGAGAGCTTTCGGCGCTGTGCAGAATGGTGTCGGCAATCATGCCCTGATCCATAATCACCACAATGCCCCGCGCAAGCCCTACCACAAGAGCAACACCCAAGAGATCACGTGCGCCATCAACAAAGCTGCCGGTGAGTTTTTTCTCGCCAAGGCGGGCAATGATGCCGATCACAATGGCCGAACCAAAAAACAGCCCGCCCATGCGGGCCATCCACCAGTCCTGTGACGATACGCCCCAGATCATGACAACGAAGGTTGCAGCGAAGATCAGCAGGGCAACAATCTGTGTTCTGGTAAGCGTTGAATCATCGAATCCATCATCGTGTTTGCCTAGAAAAAGGCGGCGGTGAGCATCCCACTGCTTGGCCACAACGGAGCGGGATGGATCCGCTTTTACACGAACGGCGTAACGCATAACGTAAGCCGAGCAGATTAGCAGACCGCCAATGAGCAGGATAAAGCGCACGACAATGCCGTCAGTAAATGGGATATGAGCCGCGTTGGCTGCGATAACCGTGGCAAACGGGTTGATGGTAGAGCCCAGCACACCAATACCGGCGCCAACCAGAATTATGGCCACCCCGGTTACGGCGTCGTACCCCGCGGCCATCATTACTGGTATCAGAATGGCATAGAAAGCCAGGGTCTCCTCAGCCATGCCATAGGTTGTGCCACCGATGGCAAACAGTGTCATCAGTATCGGGATCATCCAAATTTCATGGCCTTTGAGGTGCCGCATGGCACTGCGTATGCCGGTATCAATGGCGCCTGTGGCGTTCATTACACCTAGGAAGCCGCCGAGGAAGAGTACAAATAGTGCAACATCAATAGCGTTGGCTACATAGCTGTTGGGATCATAGAACCCGGCCGTCGGCGCGAGCATAATGTCCATAAAGCCCTGAGGGTTGGGGTCGACGGTCTGGTAGGTGCCAGGCACGGCTACCTCACGCCCAACTTCTTCGTTCATCGCCCGGTCGTACTGGCCGGCAGGTATAATCCAGGTCAGCGCTGCAACCAAAATAATCAAAAGGAATAATATGGTGTAGGCCGTAGGGAATCGAGTAGCCAGATCTTCCTCAGGGCTTTGGGTGGGCGTGTTTTCGGTAGTCACAGCACATCTCCTTTTCCTTTAAACATAAGTAACCACTTTCGTGTCATCACAGTCATCGGACTCATTATCACAACCGCCAGGATGACCGTTCAGAACCAGTGGCCTGCACTAATCGGTTTTGACGAACCAGCGATACAGCGGCACGAACACGATAGCGAGATACCAGCCGTACAGATAGGCCTCCACCAACCCAATCAGAAACCCTGGCCATGTCAGCCACTCGAAACCCGGTAGTAGAGGTGCCCAGGCCTCATACATCCGCATCTGCTCAGGAGCGAGCAGGCCGAAGCCCACGCACAACAGATAACTGATAAGCAGTAGCAACGACAAACTTTTGCCCAAGGGGGCAATGCGTAAAGAATGCGTAACTGTATTCGAGTCGGCCATGTTCTAACTCCTTTTTTGATCATCTGGATTGATGATCATCTTTCAACGGTCTATGACGTATTAGACGCAAGAAAAAAAAATCCGTTACGATTTTAGTATACTGAGCATTGCCGGCGAGGCTTTAAATGTGTAACGAACGGTCCAATTTATCGTCTCTAAGCATATAGTTCAGAGGAAGTAATCCTTTCAATGGCTTAAATATCGCAACGACGAGAAAAAACAATGTGGACAAGATTGCTCTCGATTTTTTTGAAACGGCTTATCAAGCAGGGGGCCCTGGTCGTCGTCAACCCAGACGGACAGTCAGTACGATATGGTGATGAGTCGGCACCCGCCGTCACCATGCGCTTGCACGCGCGTTCCCTGCCACGCAAACTCCTGATCAATCCCGACCTCACATTGGGCGAAGCCTATATGGCCGGGACACTCACTGTTGACCAGGATGATATCTACGACCTGGTCGAGTTGTTGGTCGTCAACCTGACGCACCAGCCCGACGTATGGCATTATCGCTGGGCAGCACACCTCAGGCGATTTTATCGCAGGCTTTCGCAGTTCAACCCTGCCGAGCGAGCTCAGCGCAACGTGGCGCATCATTATGACCTGTCCATTGCGCTATACGACTTGTTTCTGGACGCCGACCGCCAATACTCCTGCGCCTATTTTCGAGAAGCGGGTGACACTCTTGAGACAGCGCAGAGGAACAAGAAAACGCTGATCGCCACCAAACTTCTCTTGACGCCAGAACAACGGGTTCTTGATATCGGCTGTGGCTGGGGCGGGCTCGGCCTTCATCTCGCTCGTGACTATGGTGCCCGTGTCACCGGGGTAACCCTATCGCACGAGCAGCACAAGATTGCAGAAGAGCGCGCTCGGGCAGAAGGTCTTGGCGATAACGTGCAATTCTGTCTGCAAGACTACCGCGACATCGACGGCACTTTTGACCGGATCGTATCAGTCGGTATGTTTGAGCATGTTGGGGTTCCACACTACAAAGAGTTCTTCGCCACCCTGCGAGACCGTCTCAACGATGATGGTGTAGCACTGCTGCACACAATCGGCCGAGCCGACGGGCCGGGAGCAACCAACTCTTGGATCGCCAATTATATTTTCCCCGGTGGCTACAGTCCGGCCCTATCGGAGGTACTTGCCATCGTCGAACAGTCCGGTCTCTATGTCACCGATGTCGAGGTGTGGCGGCTTCACTATGCGGAGACGCTGAAGGAGTGGCGCAATCGGTTCGAGGCCAATCTGGATCGAGTACGATCAATCTACGACGAGCGGTTCTGTCGCATGTGGCGGTTCTATCTTGTTGCCAGCGAAGTGGCGTTCCGACACAACGGCCATGTCGTCTTTCAAGTCCAGCTTGCTAAAAAACAGGACGCAGTGCCTTTCACTCGCGATTACCTGACTGCCCGCGAGACGTTGAATGAATCGACAACTGCTGCACAATAAAAAATCGTCCGATCGAGACCGTCGTTCCACCAGTGCTCATCCAGCCGTTCCACCGTAATTAGATTGGCCAGCGCGGGAGTCGCAACCACAATCCAGATAGCCATGAATTGGGCAGCTCTGGCACGTCTCCTCCAGCCGTCTTCGCAGAGCCTCTCGCGCCCGGTGCAAACGCACCCTCAAGTTACCCTCGGAAATATTGAACGCCGCCGCGATGTTTTCACGAGATTCGCCAGTCAGCTCCGCGTGCCACAAAATGTTGGCGTACTCTGGTTTCAGGGTCGGCAGGAGTTTGTAAAGGCACATACAAACAAAGAAGTCGAGATCGTCTTTCGCATCGCTTTCAGGACTCGCCAATTCGAGATAGTGGTGTTCTTTCTCAGATTGGCGTTTTCTGCCCTGAGCCCGATAATAGTCGATCAAGCTCGTCTCAAGCACACGGCTCATCCAGGCACGAAGTTTTTCGTTATCGCGAACGTCGCCACTTCGTGTGAGCACCTTGACATAGAAGTCTTGCAGAACATCGGCGGCCTCATCCTCACAGCCAAGTCGACGTGTAAGAAAACGCAAAAAGTCCTGATGGACGTCCACGATAACCTCATGAACGTCGTTGCTCGGCAATTCCTTGTTATATTCGTTCATTATGTCAACTCCCGATATTGATCCAGCCCACACATTGGCATAAAGAAAAACTGTGAACTGCTCGTATTTCACCACGGCAACCTGAGTTACAACTGAATATGACCAACTTGTGACTCATTTTTTTGATAACAATCAAGTTTTCTTCAGTCAATCACTGGATTATCGGAGAGTACACACCAACTTCAGCCAAGGTTCAGTTTGAGTTTATAGACTAGACTAACTGGTAGAGTTAATTTCACCATCGCCAAACGCGACGGAACAGAAAATCCATATCACGCCACACTTAATAGTATGGGAAGCAACGGGTCACTGGTGCTGTCCAACGTAGCCTAGGGGCCATTGATATGAAGGGGCACTCAGAGTCCAGCCTGCAGAGTTCGTTCTCGGTGATCGATACCGGAGAACAGCTTGCGACTGAATTCGAGCTTTTCACCGAGGGGGACGAACTTTACGCTGCCATGGCCCGGTCGATTCGTGCGGCAACCCACCGTGTTTTTTTGGCCTCCTATATTCTGGCTGCAGACGAAGTCGGAACCGTGTTGCTTAATGAACTTATGCGCCAGTCCCGGCGTGGCCTTGATGTGCGCGTTCACGTTGACGCCCTGGGTTCGAGTGGCGGCCTTCCTCGAAGTCATCGACGCCTGATCAGGGCGGCCGGGGGTACGTTTGCAACGTTTCCACCGTTGGAGCTGGCGACAGCCAATGCGTTATAACCGTCGTGATCATCGTAAATTGTTGGTGGTCGATGGCCAGACAGCGTATCTCGGAGGCTTCAACATTCACCGGGAAAGCTCCCAAAGCTTCTACGGCCCAACACGGTGGCGCGATGTGCACGCTTGCTTTAGCGGAGCCCTGGCTGCAGAAGCCGAGGCTCTGTTCGACGCCTTCTGGTGCGGTCACCCGGACGGGGATCCACTGCGTCACACCAGCGGTGACAGCCGGATTATTCCCAATACCACGCGCACCTGCCGTATACAGCTACGGTGTACCATCAAAGACCAGTTGGCTGCTGCATCAGAGACTGTCTGGCTGGCTACCCCCTATTTTGTTCCCGACCGGGGCTTGCGCAGGCAGCTTATTCTCGCGGCGCGCCGCGGAGTCGACGTACGTATTCTGACAACCGAAAAAACGGACTCAGCACCCGCACAATGGGCAGCCCGTGCTTTTTACGGTGAGCTCATTGAAAACGGGGTTCGCGTATTCGAATATGCACCCCGTTTGTTGCATTCAAAAGTTCTCCTTGTTGACAATGGCTGGGGAAGTATCGGAACGGCCAACTTCGATTACAGAAGCCTGTTTATCAACTACGAACTAACGCTGATTTCAAGGAACAGCGCCTTAATCAGCCAGTTGGGAAAAACCTTTGTGGATGATCTGCAGGATTCAGCTGAAATCACCGGGATGGCCTGGAAGCATCGTGGACTCTTGGATGGCATCTTTGATGTGTTTGGACGATTTCTACGGAAGTGGCTTTAGCTCGGATGCTCATGTCGTATTGTCATCACTGGCGTCCCGTGAAGCAGCCGCGAAATCGACGGGACTGTCGGCTAATCTCGTGAAACTGATCAGCAGGGTGACTCAGGGTACCGGCGCCGTCAGTCGGTCAATGGCGTGGCCGCGTGTAGGAAGTTGGCGGGACTGAAGATCCCGGTTGTTTGGAGAAAAACCAGGACACCCACGAGCGCGCTCTTCGGGCTGAACGGTATAGAACGCGCTGAACGCGCCCCAGATCATCAGCACCAGTATGGCGACGCCGATGATGCCCTTGCTGCCGACCTTGTTGAAGAACTCGGTCAGATCCGGCGGTCCCTGCCTGCCGTGGCCGTTGGGCTTGACGGATTGAATCATGTTTTGCTCAGTTGAAGCGGCGCCCGCCAGTCTAACGCTTTCCGCCCGGTTGGAACGGTCAGCAGACAGGATCCAGTGTGATGGATTTCAAAACTATCTCTCGCGAAGACGCCAGGACGCATCCGCGAGCTCAGGCTGACCCGGGGCCGAACCCGGGTACGCTTCGCTTGACGGCGTAGATCGCGCAGTCGATTGGATTGAGCGCAGTGCTGGAATACTGTCACTGAAGCGGCCGTAACTGAGAACTTTTCCCTTTATAATCAATAAACACGCGAATCTGTGTGCCATTCATGCGAAATCTGGGTTAGTCCGTTGGCCGGCGATCCAGTGCACTACGGCTGAGCAGAACAGCCACCGGGCGCAACGCGGGAATATGCTCGAACACAATGACCAGGGTGGCAGTGAGCAGCACCCCGATCAAGGTGCCGACCAGGTCCCAGACCCAGCCCCAGAACACGATAGATACCAGCACCACGATGGGTGAAATATCCAGACTGCGTCCCGCCATACGGGGATCCACGACATTACCCAATAGCTGCTGGATGACAACCAAGCCGGAAATCGCCACCAGCGCATAGCCTGGCCCGAACTGCAGCATGGCAATGACCGCTGCCGCGAACACCGCGATGGTCGAGCCGATATAGGGAATATAGTTGAACAGAAAAATCAGGATGCCCCAGAGCAGCGCGAAATCGACCCCGAGTAGCCACAGCCAGAGCCCGCTGCTGGCGCCGGTCAGCGCACTGACCAGGGTCTTGACCACAAGAAAACGGCGCACCTTCCCCGAGGCGGTATAAACCGTTGCCATAATGGCCCGCGAGCGCGCCTCGCCGAGACCGACAGACATTTTGTCCTGCCACTCGTCGGCCTCGATCAGCATCAGCAGCACCAGGAAAAAGACGAGGAACAGCATGGCCATCAGCAGCCACAAATAGCCTATGCCCGAGGTCACCCAGCCGAGCGCCCGCCCGGTCAGATCACGCATAGGCTCGGCAAGCATGCGCATATGCATGGCATGGGGCTCGGCCAATGCCTGTAGTTGGGCCCAAAGTTGTTGGGCGGACTCGGCATAGGTCGGCGCCTTGGCCAGAATCATGCTCAAGCTCAGCCATACGCTGGCCACCAGCGCGCCGAGGATCGCGAGGAAGATAGCCATGCAAACGACGATGCTGACCCAATGCAGGGGTCGGGGCAGCCAGGCGTTGAGGCGTCGCTGCAGCGGCCGCAGGACAAGGGTAACGAAAAAGGCCAGCGTCAGCGGCATGGTGACCACGTAGGTCATCTTGAGCGCCCAGCCCACCAGGATGACGGTGATTACCGCCAGCAGGATGATCATGACCTTGCGACCACGATCCACGTTAGAAGCCGGTCAGATCGAGAAGCCAGGAACGGATCACCGATCCTTGCCTCCAAAGCTGGGCGATTTCCGCGAGATCGAAGTCGTAATCGACGGCTTCCGGATCGTCGCAGGAGGCCGACAGCTCATCGGGGCTTTGCCGATCGTGGCCGGCATTGCGAAGCAGTTCGAAGCCTTCGGCATAGGCGGCCATGAGCACGTATTTAATGGCGTTGTGTGCCCTCTTCACGTAGTGACCGGCCCCTGCAGGGCCGCAGTGCAGATAGCCTTCCGCGGCAGTGTCGCTGTCATTTCCCAGAGGTACGGGTGCCATGGTGCTTCCCCTGCCGGGCGCCAGGGTGCGGAACAGCGGAGTCAGCCGTGCCACCGGCGCATCGGCGCCGCCGATCATCAGGCAGTAGCCTTGCTCCAGCCCCCATATGCCACCGGACACACCGACATCGACAAAGGCAATGCCTTTTTTGGCCAGGCTCTTCGCTCGATAACGCGTATCACGATGATGGGAGTTGCCGCCGTCGACCAGGATATCGTCGGTGCCGAGCAAGGGACTCAGGGTGTCAATAACACCCGCCACCGCGGTGGCGGGGATCATCAACCAAACCACCCGTGGCACCGTCAAACGCTCGACCAGTTCATCAGGCGTCCGTGCAGGTTCGGCACCAAGCGCCGCGAGTCTGCCCAGCGCCTCGGCATCACCATCATGCACGACCACGTCATGGCCCGCCGCCATCAGGCGTTGCGCCATATTGCCGCCCATGCGGCCCATGCGGCCCAGTCCGATAATTCCGATTTGCATCACACCGTCATCCTTTGCATCACAATCAAGCGTCAACCCGCCTTATTCACCGGGCTGAGGCAGAAAAGAAGATGGCGAGCGCTTTCTCTTGTAGAATCAAGATGTTCCTGTAAGAACACGATTCAAGAGGACCACTCGCCATGGGTGAAAGCCTATCCCCCTGGAACCCGTCCTGCAACAGGTCTATCCGCGTCGAGCTCAGCGGTCACCGCACCACCAGCGACAGCGGTGCCTTGCTGCTGCGTGAAGCCCTCGACAGCAGCGGCGTGATCGCCGCGCTGGAGGACCACCTGGTCGATCACCGCGACCCGGATCGCGTCCGCCACTCGTTGGCCAGCCAGCTGTGCACTGTGGTGTTGCAGAACGCCATGGGCTGGATCGATCTCAGCGATACCACCACACTGCGGAACGATCCGCTCTGGCAGCTGGCCTGCAGCGATGTGCGTGGGACGCCGCCGTTGGCCCAGGACCGGCCGTCTCAAGCCACGCTGTCGCGGCTGCTGACGTGCCTGGGCCGCGACGACAACATCGATACCGTACATGAGGGCCTGCTGCGGGAGGGCAACGCCGGGCCGGCCGAGAACGCCGACACCTGGATCCCACACTTGGTGCGTCGGCTCAACGAGAGCACCGGGGCCGAGGTCAAGTGCGCATCGATGCCGGCTTCACCGACAACGACACGCTGGAGGCCCTGGAAGATCGCGACATCGAGTATCTGGGCCGACTGCGCAGCCACACGGGCCTTCAGAAGCTGGCGGCGCCGTACCTGAAGCGGCCACGAGGCCGTCCGCCCGAGCAGCCGCGGGAATGGTGCCATGCCCTCGAGTATCAGGCGGGATCCTGGCCATCGCCGCGACGCGTGGTGCTGGTGGTGCAGGAACGCCCCGATGATCTGCTGCTGCATGCCTTCTTCCTGGTCACCAACCTCAGCAAGTCCGACTGGCCGCCTGAGAAGGTTCTGGCACTGTATCGCCAGCGCGGCAGCGCCGAGGCCCACATGGGCGAGGTGAAATCGGCCCTCGACGTGCACCTCTCCTCGACGGATCGCGGCGCCTCGAGCGTTCAGGACGTGATGGCCCGCAACGAAGTGAGCCTGCAGCTGAGCCTCTACGGCTATCAGGTGCTGCATGGCCTACGCTGCTTGCTGGAGCGACAAACCCGGCAGGGCTGGAGCCTGAGGCGGATGCGCGAGCAGGTGCTCAAGGTGGCAGCCACGCTGGCGGTGCACGCCCGGCGCATCACCGTGCACCTCGGCGATGCCGCCGACAAATGGTGGCCGTCCTTGCTGAAGGGGTTGCCTCGGCTGACGGCACTGACCTGACACGCCGCATTACCCAGCCTTTCCCAGCAGACAAGGCGGTCACCACGGAGGCCGACGATCGAAATCAATGCCCAACTATGAACTAACGCTGATTTCAAGGAACAGCGCCTTAATCAGTCAGTTGAGAAAAACCTTTTTGGATGATCTGCAGGATTCAGCTGAAATCACCGGGGTGGCTTGGAAGCGTCGTGGACTCATGAGTGGCATCTATGGTGTGTTTGGACGGCTTCTACGGAAGTGGCTTTAGCCCGGATGCCCATGGAGCGATAGAGGACACGTCCGTGCAATATCCCACCCTTGTCAGAATCCATAGCGCATGGCGAGATAGAGGTTGTTATTGTCCTGAAATTGACCAAAAAAAGTCTCTTCCTTCTCGCCCAGAAACAGGTTTCCTCCGACCTCGACGGAGAGATGGTCGTCAACCTTGTACCCCACTCTAGGGCGCAGGTAGGCGTCCCGATCAGAAGGTGAGTAGAACACGAATAGCGACCACTCCAGGTTCTGACTGAGCGTAAGCCAAGTGAGCCGTTGGGTGAGGACGTGGCGATTTTCATCCCGTGCCGGTACTCCGGAGGGCAGCGCCCTCCGATAGGCCTCGTACCCACGCAGGCGCTCCAGATAGTACTGCAGTCCCAGGGTCAGATTTCGGGCGATTTCCTGCTCGTAGCCAAGCAACAGGCGCAACTCGCTGTTACGCACCGCGGGATCGTCGCCCGCCCTATCGTCACGGCTATCATAGTAGCCCAGCTCGACGTTGCCGATCCCCGCACCCACTGGGCCGCGGAGGCTGGCGCCAAGCACCGACAGCGGGGGGAACGTGGCACGGCCACTGGACGGCTCAACCCCAGCCGGACTCTTCCAGAAGCCATGGTAACCGTAGAGTGCGACCTCGTAGGCATCGACGTTTCGATACAGCCGTGCGGCCCACTCGTCGTCCTGAAATTCGTCTGTCGGCCGCTCTGTTTGCACGACCGCCTCACGCCCGACCAATCGCCCTCGCCCAGCGTCAAAGAAGGACAGTCGGCGACCATCAATGAAACGATCGGAGTCAAACCTCGGGGTGTAGACCAGGTCGAGATTGACCGCCGCGGTGAAGGCCGACAACTTAAACGCGTCCGACGGCGCCTTGAGATACTCGACGTCACGACCAATAAAGAAAGAGACCCAGTCCTTCGGAAACAGGTCGTTAATGAAGACCAGGTCACCGGTGCCCCAAGTCAGGGTCTGCCGGCCCAGTTTAACGTCGATGTCGGCGCTCGGCGAAAACACCAGACTGGCCTCGCGCAGGTCGAAAACGCCCTCGCCAGTTTCCAGATCTACTCTTTGGTTGTCAGCCAAATCGTCATAGAGAAAATCGCCGGTAAGTTTCAGCGACACTCCAGCAAGGTACTTCTCCAGCTCAAGCTGCAACCGGGTCTCGGCGATCGAGAGGTCACGCTGATGAGGATCATCGCTCAGCCGACCCCCGCCGCGGACATCCCAGAAGCCGCGCAAGCGAAACGGCAGGCCTGACGAAGCCGCCTCGCCGCTGATTTGTTCCGCCTTGCCGCCGAGGCCCGCAGGCAGGGCAGGTTCTGTCACATCGTCGGTCGGCGCGCCCAGGCCGGCGGGCAGCGACGGCTCGGCAGCCCAAAGTGTGCAAGAAGCAGTGCCGAGACCGATGCCTCCCAGCAGCGACAAGAACAAGGCACTCGCGTTCATCCAGGCACACCCCGCCTTCCTTGCGCCCGCTTTCACCGCAGATACTCCATGGGTGCTCGCCGCAGGTAGCGCTCAGTGAATATCTCTTCGGGCAGGTCAAGATCATAGCCAACCCCACTGTAGGTCAGCTCGGTGGTGCTGCCGCTGCGCAGATCTTCCATTCTGGCCTTCACGACCGTGGGATAGCCCTGCACGTCTTCCACTGCCAACGCAGTATATCGCCTGTAGGCGTTGCCACTTTCGTCGATGTACTCGGTGCTAATCGGAAGGAAAGTCTGTTTGTGTATATAGACATCGTAGTACGCGAACTCAACCGCCTGGGGGTCTTTGGGCTTGTTGCGCACCACGTAATAATTGTCTGTGGTATCAATCAGCTCATGGCTGTCGGCGTCGATGTTGCGCCCGGAGATGTCCTCGTAGAAGAAGTCCGATCCGACAAAACTGGTGCGCTTGTCGGAGGCCGCAATTCGTTTCACCAGATCCAGCGCTGGCAGATACATCCAGCGGTCATCGTCCCGGCCCTGATACTTCCAGACCAACAGCACCATCTGACTCACATCCGCTGGTCGCCGGAAGTAGACATAATACTGTTGCTCACCCAGATACGCGCCCTCATCTAGGGCATCAGTATCGGGCCCGTCGCGCCGCAAGATGGTGACTTCGCGCCTGCGGGTACGATCCTGATTGTCAGTGATGATCATGGCCACTCTGGCTCGACCATCGCGCCCCTGGAAATACGACACCAGATTGGCGCGGTTAACGATCTCCTCGACGGAGGGCGTATCAGAGGCGCCTTGGGCAATGGAGGCCAGGCTCGCCATTGCGACAGCCAGAGTCAGTGTTCGAATCAGGTAAATAATCCGGCATCTGATCATTGTGCACCTCCTTTTTCAGTTTGAGGGCTATCTTCGGCCCGGCGAGGGCGGGGAAACAGCCACCGTTGCAGTAAGGTGACCAGAGCCGGCAAAATCAGCAGCGTGCTCAGGCCGGCAGTCAGCAGAATCGCCGCGATGAACACTCCCACCGTCTGATAGGGTACCAGCGGTGCGGCCAACAGAGGCAGGAAGCCCACTCCCAGTACGATAGCATTGCGAGTAATCGCCCTCGCCGGCTCCCCGAACATCGGACCCACCGAACGGCGCCAGGAGCCGGTCTCGGCCTGCGTGACGCGGGCGCGAGCAAGAAAATGGATGGCATAGTCGACGGCGAGCCCCAGGCTCAACGCACTGAGCACGGCCACTGGCATGTCGTAGTTTTTACCGACGACGCCAATCAGACCGTAGATAGAACCGATCGTCACGGTCAGAGGTACCATGCACAACAACCCCCATAACAGTGAGCGGAACAGCAACGCCATCAGCAGCAACACCACCAGAAAACTGCCCACCAGGGCCGTGGCCATGCCGCTTACCATCTTGTTCTGCCAAACCACGTTGATGTAGTTGAGGCCGAACCAGCGAGCTTCAAACGCCGCGGGCGGGGGGTTACGTGCGATGAACTCGTCAAGCGCCTCCACCACACGGCTCATATCCTGATTGTCACCGCTAGTGAGCTGAACCCATAGGCTGGCACTGCGGTAGTCTGGCGTAACAAAATGCCAGAGATCCTGGGGCCGATGGCCATTTTGGTAAGTGATCAGCGTCTGGGCGACGGCTCCCGGACGGTCTGGAATGCGGAAGGCGTCGTCGCCCCCTCCCAACAACTCCCGGTGCACGGTCTTGACCACATCGGTAACGGAGTTGGATTTGCCGACAACACCGGTTGCCTCCAGCTGCTGCTGCAGCGTGGCGATATAGCGCAGGACCTCGGGGCGCTTGAAAATCTCGTTCTGCTGGCGTTCAGCATCGACAAATGACTGAGCCTCGCTCCAGGCTGCGTAGCCTTCATCTGAGGCGGTATCGAGCTGGACCTCAATACGTTGGTCCAGAGTGTCGAGAAGAATCTTCACCGAAGATGCCTCTGCGGCAGCGTCCCTGGCCATAGCGCGAAGCTCCCCAAAAACCGCAACCGCCGTCGGATCGCCCTGTGCACGTCTATCCTGTTGACGTGACGTCAGCCGGTCGAGAAATGCTTTCTCATAATCGGCCACGGCCTGATCGGTTTCAGTTGGCACCAATGCCAGGTAGGCCATGTAGGTGCCGCCGAAATGTTCGTTAAGCACCTGATCCGCCACCCGGATAGGGTGTTCGGGCTCAAACCACTTAACCGGATTGTCGTTGATTTGGATCAAGCTAATGCCATAGCCGGCGGCCACCACCACAAGCATCACAGTCACCATCACCGCCTTGGCGTGATCGGCCACCCACTCACCAAGATGACGCAGCCAGCGCCCCATACTCGTATCCTGATCCGGGTCACTGGCCGCATGGCCGAAGCCGATGAGGCGCTGCTCCGGTATAAGCATAATGTAGGCCGGAATGAAGGTCACCGTGCACAGCCACGCCAGCAGCACACCGATCGCGATGAAGATGCCAAACACCTGTACCGGAGGGATGGGGGTAAGTGCCAACGAGGCGAAGCCCGCCATCGTCGTCAGGGTGGTGAACAGCATCGGTTTAAACAGTATCCCCATAACCTCCTGGATGGCCTTGCGACGATCTCGATGCTGTGGGTAGCGGTCGAAAAACTCTGAGAGAATGTGCACTGCGTCCAGCACGGCAATGGGCATAATGAATATGGGGATCATTGAACTCATGATGTGGATGGTGTTTCCACTGATCACCAGCAGCGCCATGGTGCTCGCCGCCGCCACCAGCGCCACGATCATCGCCGAGGCGACAAGCCGGATGTGACGAAAGAACCACCACATCACCAGGAAGATAACCAGCATTGCCAGTGGCGCTGAAATCGCCATCTGGTAAAACATCTGAACACCGAAAGTGTCTTCGGCGACTGGCAGCCCCGTGATGTAAGCCCGATCACCTGTGCCCTGCCAACTGGCAACCTTGTCGAGCAAGGCCTCGCGGACGCGGTAACTCAGATCCTTGTTGGTAAGCGGCAGATAGAGCGCAATTGCCTTGCCGTCCGCGCTGACCAGGGTGTTGTCGAACAGCGGAATACGCTGCGCTCGCTCCCGCACAGCGAGCGCCTCTTGGCGGGAGGCCGGCGGCTCCGGCATGAGCCAACTGAAACGGACCGTGCCGAGTCCCTGCTGCTCGATGTTGTCGACCCGAGAGAGCGCGAGCATGTCGGCCTCAACTACCCCCTCTAACCGATCAGGGTTATCCGGGTCCGGCCACTTGAGAGTGCTGGCATACTCGGTCAACTCGTAGATTCGCCGCAGCGAGTCGACGTTAAAAACCCCGTCGGGATTGGTCTCGTTGACGACACCCACAACGACCATGTCATAAAGCGAGAACCGTGCCTTCATCTCGTCATGGAAGACTCGTACCGGCTCATCGGCGGCAAGCATGTTCTCCGGGTCGGTATCAACAGCCAGCGGATTGAGCAGGCTGAACCGCTCGGGCCAGAGGCTCGGCAGCGCCGCCAGAGCCACTAACGTCAGTGTGACGAGCACCATGGCCCATACGATCAGGCGAGGACGGTCGGTCGCGACAGATCTCCACGATCTATCAATCTTTTCAGACATTTGCGGAGCCCCCAGCGTCAGTCAAAGGCATTGCCGGGCTTCTTACCCAGTGCCTTAAGGATCTTTGCCAGTGGACAGAACCCGGTGAAGGCAGACTGCAGCATATTGGCGCCTACGAACGCGGTAAACCATAGCCAGTATGTCGAGTGGAACTGGGAAAGGGCGAGGCTCACGAGAACGAAAGTTCCGGCGAATGCGAGTACGAGACGGTCGATCGACATAGGTATCTCCTGCTATATTGACGAATCTTTGGCGTTTCGGCGGTCTCCGTCACGTAGTCACGTAAGAGTACCGCACGCATAGAGTTTGCAAGGTTCCGGTCGTGTACCCACCACTTACCGAAGCGGCCAAACGACGAGAGGCAAGCAAGGCCTTACGATCCAATACTAGCTCAGCGAGCCTAACATATGCACACTTGTATAGATATGAAGATATGAAGATATGAACCAAGATCGTATGTTGGAAGCGGTGGATCGAGCCACCAATTTGTTAAAGGCACTTTCCGGGCACAGCAGGCTGATGATTCTGTGCCAACTGGTCAACGGCGAGAGAACGGTGGGCGAGCTAGCGGAAGCGCTGGAGATGCGCCACGCGGCGATCTCCCAGCAACTCTCTCTATTGCGAAAAGACGGCTTGGTGCGTGTTCGACGTGAGGCGCGAAACATGCACTACTCCCTCGCAGGAGATGAGGCACGTCGAGTTATCGAGCTTCTCTACGAGTTGTACTGTGGTAATGAGGCAGGAACCGCCGAGTAACGAACATTCACCGACTCGGCTACGCTGACGTCTCCACTACGCAGCGCTGAAAAATGGCTTGGTCGAACCGCCTTTCGTTGACTTTTTAACACGAAAGGCGCTCTACTTGAGGAATTTCGGGTAGCAGGGATTTTTTGAATGCAGGGAATTGGTGTATTTACGGCGCTGCTCTTCGGTATGTTATTTTTTGGGAGCGGCACGCCGACTGCCAAGATCGTGACTGAAGGGTTTCCCATTTTCTTGGCACCGTTTTTGCGGCTGTTACTGGCTGCCCTGCTCACTACGCCGCTGCTGATTATCTTCCGCCGGGAGCTGCGCGGAATCAGCCAGCGCGACTGGCTGCTTATCGGTGGGATCGGAGCGATCGGCCTCGTCGCTTTCAGCCTGTTCCTACTCAGCGGCATGGCCTTGGTCAGCGGTGTCATCGGTGCGGTGGTGATGAGCACTAGCCCCGCTGCCGTCGCCGTTGGGGCGGCCTGGTTCCTGGGAGACACACTCGGTCCAGCGAAGCTGATGGCGGTTGGATTGTCGATCGCGGGTGTCTTGGTTATCAACACCTCTGGAGCCGAGGCGGGCGGCCAAGGCGTCTGGATCTCGATTCTCGGGAGTCTTCTCATGCTAGGAGCGGTGGCTAGCGCGACAGCCTACTCCCTCTTTGCCAAACGCGTCACCAGCAAGGTGAGGCCGGTTCTCTTAATCCCGCTGGCGGCGTGGATTGCCGTCGGCATCTTCGCCGTGCCGGGCTTATACCAAGCGGCTAAGTTCGACTTCGGCGCCCCGAGCATCGAGCAGTGGAGCGCCCTCGCCTGGTGGGGGGTCGGGCCCTATGGGATCGGAACGATGCTGTGGTTCTATGGCCTGAAGTCGGTGCAGGCGAGCACAGCCGCGGGCTTCATGGGCGCGATGCCGGCCAGCGGCCTGTTAGTATCGTATGTCTGGCTCGGCGAAGCCTTCCACTGGATTCACCTGGTCGGCTTCGCCCTAGTGCTCGCGGCGATCGCCCTAGTAGCGTGGGCCCACCAACACGGCAAAGCCGCCGCTGGAGCCAAGGGGAAAGCGTTCAAGAACTCCACCGTCTATCCCTGCTAACAGTGCAGCCGGCCGTTCGGGTGGCTTGGCTCAGCTGTTTATAGGCTAACTCGAACTCGTTTGCTCATCAGCACCGATTTCAAGCATGCCGTTATCAAGGTATTGGTGGGGAGGAATAATCAAATTGGTCGGTGCCGGAACATCCTTAAATACCCGGCCGGTAAGATCGAACTTTGAACCGTGACATGGACAAAAAAACAGTGCGTGCTGCACCTCTGCCCACCCCTGCCACGCCACGGTAATCATGGCGCCAGGTTCAATTTTTCCTGGATCAAGTTTGACTGGAGCTCCAGCAGCCTCTGCTTTGGCACTGGGATTCCACGATTGCACGAAGGGTATAGCGGCCCCAG
>Ga0306907_1000415_pt1 | contig 18999 bp, 13 predicted proteins | sample AntRauTorcE11898_FD_190415 | JGI IMG/M metagenome (GOLD analysis project Ga0306907, IMG submission 190415) | Saline lake microbial communities from Rauer Islands, Antarctica - Metagenome Torckler E11 #898 (v2) (version 2) | ecosystem: Environmental > Aquatic > Non-marine Saline and Alkaline >... | reverse complement strand
GGCGTTACGGCGGCCATAGCGACGAGGTTCCACCCGTACCCATCCCGAACACGGAAGTTAAGCTCGTCTGCGTTCTGTGCAGTACTGGAGTGGGAGACCCTCTGGGAGTCACAGTTCGCCGCCCCTACTCATAACTTCATCATGCAGAGCAGTGCCACCGATTTGGATTTTACAACGGTTCGATTCCGTTGATCGGCGTTACGGCGACCATAGCGACGAGGTTCCACCCGTACCCATCCCGAACACGGAAGTTAAGCTCGTCTGCGTTCCGCGCAGTACTGGAGTGAGAGATCCTCTGGGAGTCGTGGTTTGTCGTCCCTATTCATACTTTCCAGGTCTGCAAGCGACAGCTGTCACTTGTGGTTTTTTCATTCACTGAGGCGTTTGACATCCTCCCGCGCTGAACAGTAGTTGCCGAAGTGCCTGAGAGACAGATTTCTCCGGTGGCAACGTACGACAAGTATGATCACTACTGCCGAAGCACGGCAGGTCTGCCGTGTTGCAGGATCGTTACTGTATCCGTCCTTGGACTTCGGGGCCAAGCCCAACGGTACCTATCCGAGTGAGGACTTCATTCGAGTCCTCACTCGGAGTGCCTTCGAACAAGAGTTCACCAACACCAGTGGTAGACATCTGCAACTTGCAAGGGATGACGCTCTTGATTTCGAAGACCGCAGTCCGCTCGCCAAATCACTCCTATACAATCTTGGAACGATGGAGACGGACGCCATCGACGACCAGTTCGATGGCGTCCGTGATCAGCTGATCGCCCAGACACAGAAAGCACGGCAATTCCCGACAATCGCGGAGGCTGCGCTTGATCTTCACGAATGGCTCTATTATGGGTCCGATCAGACTCCGATGGTTTCGCGGATTAACCCGGATCGTGGAACGAACCTTGCCTACGTCTGTCACCCTGTGCATCGTTTCGCCAGCAGCACGGTTCACGCTCGCCTCAGAGCACGTTGCGCAGACCGATACGCCGTCATTGATTGGAGTCATCCGAGACGTGATCGAGACGGCACGTCAGGCCGTCTCGATCACTCGCATCTACTGTGATCGTGGACTGTATCGAGTTGAGTTAGTTGATGCACTAAACGACCTTGACATTGAATTCGTCATACGCGCACCCAAGACGCGCGGCATCAAACGGGTTCTGTCAGAACACGATGAAGAGAAGTTCGTCACCGACTACGAGTTAGTCAGAAAGCGGTTCCCACCGATGCGTGTACCGGTGACGCTCGTCGTCGTCCCGCATCAGTCGCGGGACGACGACTCGCTGTGCCTGATCACGAACCGACCGAGGACGATGGATGAGGCGGTGCCACTCGCGCAAGCGTATCGGCGTCGTTGGGGTATAGAGACCTCCTACCGAAAGATCGGTGAGTTTCTGCCCCGGACCACGTCACCAGTATTTGCAGTGCGGCTGTTCTACTTCCTGTTCGCTGTGGCACTGTACAATCTCTGGATTGTGGTGTGTTTGCTGCTCTCTGAGCAGCGGCGAGTGAAAACACGCCCAGCAGTCTCAACGGCGACATTCCGGTTCTTCCTCGGACCGGTGACGTACGGTTAAATTTCGTCGGGGCGGCAGACCCGGACGGGTCCGGGTCAGCACGCCCCTCTCTACTGGCGAGACTCTCTGCCAGTGCAAATTGTTCATCTCAGACGCTGTAGTCTGCTCACATCTCCGTCTAAACAATCTGTTCAATCCAGATTTCAGCAATCTCGTTATGCTTCTCCGAACGCTCCGGATTCTAAATCGGCAACTACTGTGAAGGCGGAAGGAATCCCGAGCGGTGAGAGTTTCAGGTCCGCAGCCCAGTCACCGGACTACCAGACCTTTCGGGAACAGGTCGTCCCACAACGTCGGACTGGTGGACTGCTGGCGGTGCCAAACCGCCGGTACCCCTATCCTCGACCGTCTACGGTGTCCAGGTGTTGTTTTTGCCACGGGGACACCAGCAGGCCTCCACAGAGTCGGGGGTATCGTGTTATTCTGGGAAACTCAGCAAGGCGTTCGAACGGTGGGCTGTTCCACGGACTGATGGCGCGTATCCACGCCGTGAACGACGTGGTATTGCGCCCGTTCCACCTATAAATTCTCTGGCGGCTCAAGACTTGGAACTGAGCGCCTCCAGGATCGATTCACCAGCCGCGGTGAGGACGATGAGATAGTCGTGGTTACGATCGTAATACGGGTCAAGGTTCGACGAAAGATACTGATAGAGTTCTGATCCAGACTCGTACCCCCAGCAATCCGCAAGTTCGTCATTTTTTGTCGGTTGTAACTTCCCAAGAGTGCGTAGTCGCTTAATGTCTCGTTCGGAGAGGTTGTCCGGCACTTTGTCTGCTGGTGATGATTGTTCGGATTCCTTTGAGGATACTTCGTCATCTTCGTCGACACTCCGTTTAGATTCCCCTGGAGCTGTCTCAACAGTCTCGTACGAAAGTGAGACATCGACATCTCTGGGGAGAACGGTTTCGAGATTCCCAGCATACTCAAGGACGTGTCTCTTGATCATTTGTTCGTCCCAATCGGTATAGGTCAACACTGTGGTCTCGTCGGCACGTGGGTGGAGGTAGAAGCTACTATAGCTTGGGGGCTGGGGGCCACAGATGATAAATTGGTCTACGGGAGCAATATCACGTGCCGAGTCGAGATTCACGACCTGAACCTGTGGGCGGAGATAGTCGACCGAGAGTTCGCTGCAGAGTGCCTGCTTCAGTAACTCACCAGATGTTTTCGAGTTTGCCAGGATCGCAATGCGGCGATTCTCGCTACGTGCCTGCCTCGTGTATTCGATCAGCTGCTTGAATACCGGGTTATTGGTCTGGAGTTCGTACTGGAGGCCCTCCAGAGTTTTCTGAGCGTGGAGGAGCGAATACTCCCCGTCAGTAGAGTGGGATTCGATATCCACTAAGTAGTCGTCGCCGGTCTTTGGGAGGAAAAACTCACCGTCGTAGGAGCGTTGTTTGATGACGTCGTCGTAGTACTCCTTGGGCAAGGGGAGACGGTGGAAGAACATGAGAGCATTGAATACCAGATTCGCCCCCTGCTCGCTCCCGGCATCTTCTAGATTATGATGTTCCGAAAGAGTCTCTTTCAGAGCCTCAGTTACGGATGGAGCGGTGAGGCGTTCGAACGTAACAGCATGGTCGGCACACAAAGCTGTGAAATCGTTCGTTGTCGGTGGTGCTGGCAAAGTTTTAGCCTCCTCGCTTGGTTGATATGAGGCCCGTGCAACCGCCGTCTGAGGGTCGCCGTTGTCTAACTGTGGGGACGCCAAATCCGGAGTGAATAGAGTGTCATCGAGATCGAACGGAGGACTGTACTTGGGGTAAGAGTTGTATTCTCGTTTCGTAAACGGACTCCAGAGCGTAACGATCGGAGTATCGCTCCATATGGAGTCGAGTTTTTCGAGCCTCTCACGATCATCGACTGTTGCATGCGAGAGGTGGTTCACCACGAGATAGTCGAGTTGGGGGCCAACGAGAAGTTCGTTGAGATCCTTGGTAAAGACGAGTTTCGAGTCGGTACTTGACAGCTCTAAAGTCCCGTCCGAATAGGTCGTATTTGGAATGATGGTATGCAGGGGGACTGCACTGTCTATAGGACCCATTTTCGGTGAGAGGCCGTATCGTTCGTACTCGGAGCTAAGATTAGTCTTTGTCCCCCAGTGTGTGCGAGTGCCTGGCGAGTAGAGTCCGATTGTCGAGCCTTGGGGAACATCAAGTGCGATGTCGACGGCGGTAGCGACCGATGCACGCGGGTCGAAGCCTGGGACGAGGACGTTTATCGAATTACCATCTCTAATAGTGGTAACTACCTGGTGGAGGAGATCGTGTTCGACAGGACCGCGGTTAGCGGGGAACCAACGGCCGTCGTGTGTCTTGTACCGAAGTCCTGTTTGGGTTTGATCGGCTGCGACAGTCGCTGACGGACAATCAACGAGGGTCGCGGTTGCGGTATTCGCTCCGAACTTTTGTTCCCGAGTGATCGCTTGAATCTTCGCGTAGACGAACGCGTTAACGGGGGCATCGGGGACTGTAATTTGATAGCCGCCGGTGAGGATTTGTGACTCGGAGTCGGTAACACCGAAGACGTAATCACCAGATTGAAGCGAGAGGGATCGAGCGTTGAGATCACCTCGAGAGGTCATAATAAGTGGGTACGTGTCAACCGAGATTCGCCTGTTTATTAAATAGTCTTATTTGAACCAGAGGATTTTTTCTACTTAGATTTTACCTCTCAGACCCTAAATCTAGTACCTACTGTCTCGTGAATCCGTCTTCGTTGAGGTCGACAGTGTGGAGGTACTTTGACTCAAGAAGGTCGTCGGTGAAGCGAACGAATTGTTCCGCGGTTTCGTCACGGAAGATGACACCCACCTCTAAGTTGTCACGGAGGCCGCGATGGGTGAGATTGGCAGTCCCCATATAGACTCCCGACCGGTCTGAAACGATCATCTTCGCGTGCAGTGTCGCGTTTGCCCCTTCTTCGGGATCGATGTATTCGTAGCAGGTGAGATCACCTTGTGGAGCAGCCGACCGGAGGCGTCGCACGAACTCGCGGCTGTCGTCGTCGGTACCGTACGTGAGATACCTCGTGATCAGTATCACTGAGACCCCGCGTTCGAGTGCGCTGACGACTGGGGTGACGATATTCCGAAAGGCTTGCTCAGAGAAAAATGGGTTCAGGATAACGAGTTCGTCGTCAGTATCGTGTATGAGCTCAGTGAGACGAACGACGAGACTACCGAGAGATCGGCCGAGATGTTCGTCGTCACCTTCGGGGACGTTCACGACCACATCGTTCTCTGCGGGTGGTGACCCGGCAACGAGTGTTTTTGCGCCACCGACAGCGGCAGTAAACGATTCGCGATCCATTTCGTGCCCGTCCCAAATCTCGGCTTCTTCGAGCCTGTAGAGGAATTCGGTGTACGACGAACGGGTCAGGGAGTCGTCGTAGAGTTGTTGTAGCTTGTGGGCAGTGAGCTTCCGATCTGGGTGGGTAGTCAAAAGCTCGACGCTAGCACGGAGCGTGTCGACCTCGCTAGGCGTCTGGGCGAGGGCTATGAACGCGTCGACGACGGCACGGAGGTCAGACATTCCGGGAATCTGTATGTAAGTAGCCGGTGATCTCGCGACCGTCGAAGTCACCACCGTAGATCGTCGACCGGCTCAGGTTGTGATTGCCGTTATCACAGGATATGTTCGAGATGTAGAGGCAGTCTTCACAAGCGGCGTTTTCTTCTTCCTCGCAGACAGGGTCGTACATGCAGACATCGGCATCACTCTGGATGTAGTCTGCGACTTCGAGGAATCGGTTCTCGATGAGGGTGTGCATCGCACCGAGATTGAAGTCTGTATCCGAATGCTTGTAGATGACGAAGCTGAGCGTGTGAGGCAGAAGGTACTCGATAAGACTACTTTTCGAATACCCCGAGAGTGCGTCGATGCTGTTCATGACTGTGTGTGAGAGCGTGTGGAGCAACGACAGTGTATAGCGAGCTTCTTGTGACCCCTCGTCGTCCGGGTCGATCTCCTCGTAGAACGGATACTCCTGGAGGTGGCTGAGAAGCCACTGACGGTTATCCATATCTGGCCAGTCGTCGATAACGTCGTTCTCGATGAGCCAAGCGAGGACCTGTTCTTCGTCTAGCGAGAACATGACCGCTTCGGCGTCAGCGGTTTGGGCGAACATACGGTCGTCGCCGGTTTTCGCTTGGAATGTGTTGAGTTCAGAGTCCTCTCCAGGACCTGGATTGAGACGGGAGTATCCATAGACGACTGTAGTGATCGGGAAGTCTGTGATCAACCGAACTGAGTCGAAAGACAACTCGTCGCGTGCCTCACGGTACTGGTCGATCTCGGACTGTACGATGTCGGGTCGAGTGTCCGCGACTTCGTAGAGATCTTCGAGCGTCGTATCGGTGATATCGCCGTTGCTGACGAGTGAGTCGTACTCGAAGAGTTCTTCGCTGACGATACGACGTTCGTCATCATCGAGATTGTCGGTGGCCCACTCCTCGGCTTCGTCGCGGACTTCGGCTTGCTTCTCCTCGTAGTCTTCCATCTCCCTGAGATACTCTTCCTCGGTCACCCCCAGTCGGTCTAGAACCTCGTCCGGAGGCACGTCTGGTTCATCTCGAGATGACTCGGCGTCTTCGTCGACGAGGTAGTTCGCGATCGTTTCGAGCTGGTATGCCTCGCTGTCTGTGATGAATTCGAGATCCTCGTCGGTGATGTTGACGAATTTCTCGATCTGTGGATAGAAAGTCGACGAAGACGAGTGAACTTTGATTTGTTTACTTTTACCACAGTAGTCACAGTGATCGAGTGTTAAATACCCGTCTCCGATACGTGTACCGCAGGCAGAACACTTCCAGTAGGCATCTCGCATTCGGGAGGTGGGGCGTTTGAACTGGGGATTGCAGTCACCACAGCTGCTACAGGATGGCAGCGAAATAGAGGAGATGGTCCCTCCGGGGCAGACAGTGACGAACTGTAGCTGTTCGGTGTCGGTAAACTGTTTTCGACAGTTACCACAGTAGGGATTGGTTGTAGATTGGATCTGGCTCTTAGAGAACTCGGTACAAGCACCGCAGTCACGGCATTCGAACACCCGCGGGAAGAGTTCGAACTTGGCACCGTCGGGAGAGACAATCTCGGTGCTGCTCGGCCGAAGTGGGACGGTATTCGGCCACCGTTCGACACGTGGCCGAATCCGACGGAGCATGTAGCTGAGCGGGAGGTCTTCGACTGGGGAAGACCTATCTTTGTAGATCCAAGAGATGCGACCAATTGCACCGTTGTGGGCGTGGTTGAACGTATCGTCGGGCAGGAAGTTGAACAGGAGTTGTGATTTCTTACGGTCCATTGTTAGTTCCCCTCCGTGAGGCTGGAGTAGAAGCCGATTTCGTCGTTGTCCGGTGATATTTCCACTTGTTCGCCGATGTCGCGGAGACTTCGCATGGGGTTGCCTTTGATCGTCGTCCAATTTCGGTGTTGCAGTTTCTTCAGCCAATAATCCCAGTACTCCTCGGTCTTCTCTTCAATCCGCTGTTCGAAATACTCTTCGTGGCGGTTGTGCAGGCCATAGGACCGTTTTAGGAGTTCACCGTAGCGATCGCGATCGAATTCAGGGTAGTCCTCTGGAGCCCCGATGATATCTTGGAGATCACGTGAGCTCTCGACGTTCAAGCCGTGTTTGGTGTGTATAACCGGTCGGTAGTACTGGATGAGGAGTGCTTTGAACACACCCGCAAAGGTTTTTTCCAGACTAAACTTCGACCAGCGGTCTATCGAGACCGACTCCACAGAGCGTCGGAGATACTCGTGAGTTTTCCCGAAGTATTTGTATCGGTGTTTGTCCCGTTCGTCGTACGGACGGAAGATGTCGATGACTGCACCAGGGTATTCCCGTCCAACCCGGGCACTGGATTGGATGTACTGGAAGGTCTCCGAGGGGAACCCGAAGAAAAACATCATATTGAACCGATCCACGTCAATCCCGTGGCCAATGAAACTCGTTGCAGCCACAGTATCGGGTCGCTCTTCGAACGCCCCGGTCGCTGACTCAAACTCGTCTAAGATCTCTGTGGAGTCGATGTCGGCAGTGAGTTGTTCGGTGTTGATGGTGTCGGAATAGCCTTCATTCCGCATCTCTCGGTCGATCTGATTGTCGATACTGCGGAGGAATCGATCTTTCTCGGTCTTTCGAAGGAAGTAGACAACGCTGAGTTCGTAGACATCCAGAATCTCTCTGAAAGTTTCGTCGTCGATGTCGAGGCCGAAGTCTGCAGGTGTCGCCTTACGGGCATCACGAATGACTTTGTGATACCGTTTGACCAGATCCAAAACGGCGTAGATGTGGGTCTTGTTGACCGGCGTGATGCCGATGTAACGGCGTTCTGGTTCGTCGAAGTCGACCGAGCCATAGAACGACTCGTGAAGCGTCGGGCCTTCCTCTGGGAAGCGATTGCCGTCCTTGAGGAAGAGGTTCTCCATGTGGGCGTCGTATTCGTCGATCGTCGCGGTCGAAGTGACGATCTTTGGCTGTTGTCGTCCTCGGATATTTGCCGGCAAAGTTCCTGATAGAGGGTTTCGTATTGGCCAGCGAATACGCCGAGATCCTCGTTTAGGAGATGGACTTCGTCGACGAGGTGGAGCGTTGGGATTGGGTCGTAGAGTTCCTCTTCCACTTCTTTGAGTGGTTCCTCACAGCCGAGTGTATTTTCCTCGGAACATTTTCCGGCGTAGCCCTTCCCGTGGACGGGGCATTTGTCGGTGAAGTTCCCGAGGAGATTTGCAAACCGTGCATTAGCACCGGTGATCGAGATCTTATCGAGCGTTCCCAGCAGGACAGAGGGGATGTTCCGGTAGATGTCGTGGTCGGTAACGTAGAGGGGGAGTTGATCGACCGAACAGTCGTCTTCCATACAGTGGTGGTAGACGGTATTGACTTCGGGATCGAACTTGACGTCGACGGTGCCACCGCATTCTGGACACTCCGTGACGACACGGCACTTCTCACGGAGGACGTCTTTGTTCTTCTGGAACGTCGACCACAAGTTGTTACGGCCGTCGTCTTGGATGCTGTTCGGAGTATCGTGACTCCCGACAAAGTACCCGATACTGAATGGCTCACCACGCCCGTCGAGGGAGTCTTCACGGACTTTGTTTGCTTCGTGGAGGATAGACAGGAAGCGATCCTTCTGTTGTTTACCCAGGAGACGAAGTGGAAATCGGATCCAGGATGTGACGCCTTTCTCTTTGCCCCGAATGCGGTCGAAAAGGAGGGCAAAGACGACGAGCCCAAGGTAGGCTTCGGTTTTTCCACCACCGGTTGGGAACCAAAGGACTTCCGCCATATCGTCTTTTTCAGACTCCACCGCGGGATACTCCCGGGAGACGATTGCCCCGATGTTAGAGACGATGTACACCATCTGGAAGGGGTACCACGAGTCCATATCGTTGTCCTGCTGGGCAAACGCCTTGTTCATCAAGGTGAACGCGCGTTCGGCATCATCGATATCCTCTAGTATTTTGATACCCTCCTGGAAATATTCGATCTCTTGTTCGAAGGAGTCGGCGGCGTTGAGGAACTTATCTAGTTCCTCGTCGGTGAGTTCGTCTTCTTTCTCACGCTTGAGTGGCCCCCGCCAACGGGAGAGATACTCGGACATCCCGTTTTCGAGTTCTTCGAGCGACGTTAGGTACTCGGGGACCTCGGAGAGACGGTCAGGTCTGAGAGCGTCTTCGTAATCGTCGTTCTGTTCGAACCGGAAAGACTGATGTTCGGGGACGGCACTCGTTTCCAGATATCCTTCGCCGGTGTCGTGATCGACAGTGGCGTCGATCGAACAGTTCTGGCCTTTACCCCAGATTTCTCGTTCGTAGCGGAAGTCACTCGGGATGAGACTGAGTTGGTACTGTTTGAATACTCCCTCGACACCTATTTTCGGGTTGAACAGATACCGGTCTGTCGTTCCGGAGTCGTCCTCGTCAGTCCGATTGGCGAGGCGAAGTCTGATTTCGTCTTCGCGCTGTATAATGTCGAATTCGACGTCCCACGATGGTGTTGTGTGTTCTATTTCTGCAATTTCTTCGCGGAGGGCCTCGAAATCCTCTTCGTCGGTGATATCGAACCGTTTGTTCGCGCCATTGTCGTTCGTCCGGAGGAGGTGGTCGTCCTGGAAATCAGAGACCGTTCTCTGGATTGCGGTTTGGAGCTGTTCTGTGATACGGTCGGCTTCGTACGGGAGATTACTAGTGGTCGTATCGAGTTCGGCCGTTATCGAAACGGTTCGACGTCGGAAGAATGAGGTCTCGGGTTGAAATTCTCTCGTGGCATCAGCGGTAGTAGGAGGTCGAAGAGTCTGGTATTCGTCTCGCGTCGGAAACGAAGGAAGATAGATATCGAAGGAGAGTTCGATATCGAGATATCGGCAGTCGTTCTGTGGCCGCACTTTGAGACCGATGTGGTTGGGATTCGATTCACTGAATTCACCAGAATCGCCCAGTTGTTCTGAGGCGAGACTGGAGACAAAGTAGCTGTCTTGTGGGCGGTCGAACGCACAGTAAGGTTTGTGTCGGCCGCGAGCACGGTTGAGTGTCGCGTTTACGAGTTCGTTCCCTACTTGCTCAAATTGATCTTGGTTGGGCATGGGGGAAATTGAGGTGGGTAGTAATTCCGAGAATTCGATGTGAATTCTGGAAGTTGTGACTTTCTAATTTATTAATACAACTCATTAAAAAAGTTTTGAGCGAGTCAATATACGTAGTTAATCAGAGAGAACCGCCTCGGGGGTTGACGCAGATGCGGGCCACAGCGGAGAACAATACCTAGTTAATAGGAAGACAACGGAGGGATTTATTATATTCCGAATTTCCTTAGATATATAGAATGTCTACCTCTGGAGAGTGTCACCACGAGCACGAATCAGAAACGACCTCGTGGACTTGCCCGCGTGAAGAGTCTGCTGGCAGTGACTACTGCATCTTTCACCAACGCGCCCCTAAGGCAGGAAGCAAAATTCGCGACCAACTGCTGAAAGAGCTTCACGATGCCGAGCCACACGAAACGAATACCACTCACCCAAGATACATCGATGCCGAACTTGGAGCTCTCGCTCTTGATTTCACCGAACTCGCGAAAGACTGTCCGTTTCCTATCGATTTTCGGTACGCAAACATCGAATTCCTCTCACTCAGCAGTTCGGAAGTAGTTCGGCCACTTCATATCCAAAACACCACAATTGATCCACCAGTCGACGAGATTCCACTCGACGGTCAGAACACACTGTTTCGCTCAGAATTTACCGCCGATGAAGCCATCATCAAAGGAGACGTCGATCTTACAAGTACAGAGTGTAGACGAGGAATCTCCTTCGAGAACGCTGAAATATACGGCGACCTTGTGCTCGATAGTACCCAGATCGATGGAGACCTAGACCTTTCGAATTTGGAGATCAGCGGTGACCTACATCTAGAGAATGCGACTGTCGACGGTAACGTCAAGCTCGAATCGACGACCGTGAACGGAGACATTTACGCACACGATCTCGAAATCAAGGGTAATTTTTGTTGTGACGATTCAGAATTGGCTCCGGTCGGTGAAATCGGCCAGTCGATCGATTTCTCCCGGCTCTCTGTCAACGGTAATACGACGTTCCACGACGCGACGTTCGAATCGGCTGCAACCTTTCAAAATGCCGCACTCAAGCGGCCAATCAGAGCTCGCGACCTCACTGCCAAAGGAGACATCGAATTTCAATCAGCCGAGATTCACAGTTTCCATCTCGTCGACATCGACACGGCACGAATAGCGGTCAATCAAGCCACTATTGTAGACGAGTTTACGATCGTCGATTCGGAGCTAAAGCGCCTCGACTGTACGGGAGCAAAACTGCAAGGCGATGTCCGAATCGAAGAAACGAAAATCGACGGTCAATTCGTATCTAAAAACGTTTCGTTCGGAGCGAACGTCAACTTAGAGACGGTCCAAATCACGTCGAAGGCTACGTTTGCAGAGGCGAAGTTCGACGGACGAGTTCGCATCAACGCAGGTCGATACGAAGTCATAGATATCGAGCGAGCCACTTTCGACGACCAATTCCACATCCGAGAGAGCGTTTGGCTGAATCAACTGTGGTCGTCTCGGACTCGATTCCAGGGAGACGTGCTATTTCATGATATCCGCTGTTTTGAGACGGTCACTTTCGACGCTGCAGTTTTTCACGGTTCCGTAGAGTTGAACGATGTATACGTCGTCAAACGTACAACAGGAGAGGGTGCTCACTTTGAAGACAGGGTGACGATTACTGACTCCGGTTTCGGAGACGGGCTCTCACTGCGCAACACCACTTTTGATGCCCGTTTGGAAATAACCTCGTTGACGGCCAGTGGGGCAGGTGTAGTGGCAGTCGATATGGCACATGCAGAGCTTACGAGTGGCTATCTCTCTGGTAGCACTTCTGGGAGATATACGTACGATTTGACCCATGCGACAGTGGGAAGTGTGCGAGTCGATACGGAGATGCCGACGTTCGGTGATGCTCGAATTCACCAAACGACTTTCGACGGATTCGATTTTAGTAGCTACCGAACCGAACTTGAAGATCATGAGTGGAGCCTCCACGACGACAGTTTCGAACCAATCATTCCGATAATAGATCCACCGGCTCTGTTCTACTGGCTGGGATGGCCACTCTTCAGGTCCGTATTTGCTCCGGTAATAGTGACGTTGCAGACGTTGGTTGCTGGATATCGGATCTCGAAGGTTCGGAAGGAAGGACAACAGGAAGACGAAGAACCACCTGAAGATCGTTTGCCTCGGCAGGAGACGGATCCCAAAATCATGGATGACGAATCTGTCACCGGACCGGTAACCGAGCGCGATGTAGAGGAGATTCAGACTACCTATCTGAAGGCAAAGAATGGCTCGAATCAAGTAGGGGCGACCAAAATCGCTTCGGAGTTTTTCCGTCGTGAGATGCACTTTCGCCAAGTGCTGCATGCGGTGAATGTTTTCTCGGGATCATCTCCAGTGATCAATCTCGTTCGGTGGGCCGAAAACGGAGTGTTACGAATATCCGCTGGGTACGGTGAACGGGTGAAGAGAGTACTCGCTTCTGCTTTCTTCGTGATCTTGGGGTTCGCTGGCCTCTACGGTATCGTGGGGACACCAGAGGTGAACTCGATCGGAGATGCAATGGCAGTCAGCATGGGATCGTTCGTAACACTGGTCTTTTCCGACACCCCACAATTCGCATCCGATTTCTTGCAGCTCGCTGCAATGATTGAAGGGTTCTTGGGTGCATTATTCAGTGCACTCCTGGTGTTTACCCTGACACGGTCTATCCACCGGTAGCATGTAGCTTGGATCGTTTAGCCCGGACAGTGGGTAACACCTAACTGTGGCCGTGAATACAGGAGAGATAGCGAACCGCGCACCACTTCATGCCCAATCACGATCCACATCGGCCGGGTCCAGGCCAGCCCAGTGATCCACGGCGATCGTCTGTCGACGCCGGTGTCTACGAAGAACGTGAGTGTCGATCGTGTGGCTCTACAATCACAGCGCCGTATCCGAATCAGTTCGAGTGTGACAGTTGTGAAACACTCAAATCAAAGCTTGATGTCAAGAGCCCGTCTGCCGACGAGATCGGGACCCAAGAAGAATCACTCCAGGACGACCCGACGATACCGTCAGAGCTGGAGCGTGATGTCATCATCGCTGAGCTTCCAGAGATAGAAACCCAACCGAAGAGTCGACGGAAGATCCTGCGTTGTATCGATGGTTCGGGAAACGAGGATAAATTCCGCGCACTGCACATAGAGGGTGACTGGGAACGATACTACGGAGAGTCGAGCGCAGACGATCCGTTTCAGGCTGCCATCAGCGGGTATCTTTGGATTCTTGCGTTCTACTCGAAGCTGAGCGTCGTCGATATGGACGCTTTCTATCGGTCCTCGGCACTCTACGATTCGGACCTCTGGAACGGGTGGGACCGACTAGAGCTGCTTGAAAATGCTATCGAAGGGCAGGCACAGAACGATGAGGGATGGCGCGTTTACGGCTCTGAAGAAGGATTCGAACATCATTTGTCGCGGGCACGTCGACGTCTGGGACTCATCGAACGACGTCTCTCTTGATTCATCCGTGTGTTGACTCGCGGAACGTACATACGTTAGTCGATCCGTTTGTCAGTAGAAGCTCAGGGTGCTTCCAGGTCGAAATCAGAGATACTCGACTGTCGGTCCGACCATTCGAGGAACTCGATCACACGTGTGCCGATGACCTCTCCCAACTTCGGTGGGACAGCATTCCCGATCATTCGACCAGTCTTCGTTATCCCAACCTCGTCGATATCTTTCACGAATCGATACTCCTCAGGGAACGTCTGAATCATCGCCCCTTCACGTAGCGAAAGTGCTCTATCCTGAGTGGTGTCGTAGTGACCGAATCGTCCACTCCCCAAGTTGTAGAACTGCGTCGTGATCGTCGGTGCGGGCTTGTCGGCTACCATACGTCCGTAGACCGATTTGTAACTCTGTCCGCTCGCTTTTTTATGACACTCTAAGAGCAGATCTTCGTCCCAATCGGTCCAGTCGCCACCAGGTTTCGATTGTCTGATCCGCTGGAGGTTCTCGTCGACGAGCTTGCGAGACGTGTGTAGGGGATAGTCACTGTGGGTTTCGCCGGCTTCGATCGCGGGGAGATGATCGATACAATCCTCCACGGTGGGATAGTCGTCGGGGTTCGGATGGCTCGGCGCTCCGAGGTCGATACGACCGTCTCTGGACCCGACGAGCACCCAGCGCCGTCTGGTCTGCGGAATACCGTATTCGGGACAGTAGACTTGCTTGTCGGCATCGGGGTTGAGGTTGTACCCAAGATCTCTGAGCCCGTCTTCGAACTCGTCGTAGACGTCGGCATCGCGAATCTCGTAGACGTTTTCCATCACGACGAAATCTGGATCGGTGTGACGGACGATCTCTAAGAAGGCTCGAAGCATCCCGTACTTGTCGTGATCGGCACTATCGGCCCCGTGAGTCAACGGGGAGAAGGGTTGGCAGGGTGCACAACCAGCTAACAAGGTGGCGTCGGCTTCGTCGTCAAGATACTCTGAGATGAGTGCTGGCTCCTCTCTCGCAATACGGCCGATATCCCGTGCCAAAAACGTAGCATCGTTGTTTTCTTCGTAAGGAAATCGACAATCGCTATCGACATCGAAACCCGCCTCTACAGAGATACCGGCCTGCTCTAACCCGTTGGTGAGACCTCCGGACCCACAAAACAAATCTACAGCAGAGACGTGCATTTGAGTATCTAAACGAATTAGATCAGATGGTAAAGCGTTTTCTTCATGCGATTTTCAGGTAGCAAGCTGATTATCAGTCGTCTGCGACGCCGACAGCTTTGGCCGACGCCGCTTCGTCAACGTGCTGAACGATTCCTTCACCAATACGCTCTCCAAGTTTCGGTGGAACGGCGTTCCCGATCAATTTACCCAGGTTACTCACACCAACTTCGTCCCAATCCTTGTAGAAGTCGTAGTCTTCGGGGAACGTCTGCAGAAGCGCCCCTTCAAGCAGTGAGAGGGCACGGTCCTGGTCGGTATCGTAGTGGCCGAATCGGCCACTGCCGTAATTGTAGAACTGCGTTGTGATCGTCGGTGCGATCTTGTCTGCTTCAAGTCGACTGTACGGGGCCGTATACGAACTGCCGCTGGCTTTCTTGTGACACTCTGCGAGGAGGTGTTCTAATCCCGAGTCTTCCCAGACCCCCCAATCGTCTCCAGGTTCTATATTCTGAATTCGCTCCATATTCAACTCCGAAAGGTTTTGAGACCGATGCAGTGCGTTGTCCGGATGGACCTCCCCAGCTTGGATTGCTGGAAGGTGGCCGATGGTCTCTCGGACGGTCGGATACGTCGGCTCCTCGGTGTAGAGTGGCTCTGGGAGACTAATTTTACCCCGCTTCGATGCCATAACCACCCACCGTTTCCGGTTTTGTGGGATCCCGTGTTCTGGGCAGTACACGTTCCGATTTTCTTCGCTGTTCAGATAGTAGTCATTGTCATCTAGATACGCAATAAAATCGTCGTAGACACTGTCGTCTTGGATCTGGAGGACGTTCTCTGTGACGACGACGTCTGGCTCTACGTAATCGATAATCTGGATAACATCCCGAAGCAAGCCCCACTTATCGTGGTCGGCGTGGGACTTGTCTTTGACATGGCCCATTGTAGAGTATGGCTGGCAGGGTGCACAGGCACTCAGGACCTTCAGATCTGCGTCCCACGGAAACATCCGAGCAATACGTTCGGGATCCGAAGATAGGGGTTCGACTTTCGACTGAACGTACGTCGCGTCGATATTTTGTTCGTAGGGGTACTTGCAGTCGGGATTGTTGTCTATCCCACTGACGACAGAGATCCCCGCTTGCTCCAACCCATAGCTGAGCCCACCAGCACCACAAAATAGATCTACTGCAGAGATTTTCATGCTGCTGCTTACCAACAGCAGTATATAAAATCTTGTGAGAGACGGTGTTCTAACAAAGTACACCGCATTCGTGCTCCGAATAAACCGATCGGGGTTATCAGGTTTTTTATCGAAGCATGTATTGGAGCATCTACTAGCAAAAACCCGGAACAGTGATGTGTGTCGAGTTCCCCACCTATTCCAGAATGCGTTGGTTCTTCGAAAAATGACTATCAGTCAAAATATTACGACAGACTCCGAGTGGTTCTTCTTCAGCGGCGGCCCTGGTGCTCCACGATATGGTGACGACCCGACGAAGCATGCCGTCGACCATGATACTGAAACGTTCGTTCGCGAAGTGCTACAGAACGCGAACGATCAGAAGTTAGACGACGAAATTCCAGTAGATGTTTCCTTCCGATTCGTTACGCTTTCGGGCGATGATCGGCGTGAATTTCTCGACGCGCTTCAGTGGGAGCGAGGGCTCCGTAATAGATTAGAGACGATAGCCGCCTCCGATCAAGGACGTGGGTACACACAGATCTTAGATCAGGTAGAAGATCCCGACGGAGAGATACGACTGCTGATCGTCGAAGATGAAAATACGACCGGACTCACCGGTGGGTGGAACGACGATTCGAACTACGCGGCGTTGGTTCGAGACGAACTCTACAGTAGCAAACAAAACGATACTGCCGGTGGCTCCTACGGGTTAGGGAAGTCGGTGTTGTGGACCTTTTCTGGTGCGTCGACGGTGATCTTCAACTCACATCCTGCACCCACCGACTCCGGAACCCAGACCCAACGGCTTATCGGGCGGACGAAGCTCCCGACACACAAACTGGCAGGCGACGAGACGACGTATCAAGGTGCAGGCTGGTTGTGCCAGCCTACACGAACAGATGACGGAATGAGACCCGAGGCCCTGACTGGCGAGACAGCCGAGCGGCTTGCAACAGACCTCAAGATTTCGCGACCTCAGGTTAGTGGAACGAGTGCGATGGTCGTCGACTTCCGTGATCCGACAAGAGAGACACGGCCGGAGCTAGAAGACACGGCCGCAGAGTTCGTCAAGGCCGCGGTGAAATACTTCTGGCCAGCGATCTATCGTGGTGATCTGACGGTGACAGTCGAGACCCCAGAGGAAACGCTAGAGGCCGACGTCGACAGTGTGCCTGCGATCAGGCCGTTCGTGGAGTGTTTCGAACGGCGCTTCGGAAACGAAAAACGAGAACTGACCACCCCTGGTGACGTCGCCGGTCTAGATATCCCAATGAACATCCCCCCACGGGCAGATGGGACCGAAACTCCCGACGGGACGGTACGACTGGCTTCGCGACTCGCCTCGCCGGCGGACAACGATACCTACCTCAACAGAGTGGCTTTGTTCCGTGGCTCCGGGATGGTCGTCAAATACTTAGACCAGAGCCGCGTCGCCTTCGGCGATCGGAATTTCCACGGCGTACTCGCCTGTGGGGAAGCCCGAACCGACGAGGAACCGACCGACAGCGACAGAGAGATCGATCGCTTCCTCCGCTTTGCCGAACCACCAGATCACGACGAGTGGGAATCGACCGAAAACCTCCGCGAAGAGTACCAACGCGGATTCCGGATGGCGATTGACGACATGTTCGGGACGGTCCGAGATGGACTCCGACATCTGGTCGCCGAGAGTAGTCCCGACGAGAGTATGCTCTCCGAACAGGTCCTCAAACGGTTTCCTATCCACGGACGCGGCCAACCCCGTGTAGACAGACCACAGGTCCGGGTGTTTGAGTTCGATAGTCACTCCCGGTTCGACGATGATCGTTGGCAGTTCGGCGGTCGAATCGTCCCGGTCGTTGAAGAGTATGATGGCTGGAGTGCCGAAGTCGCGCTGACGGGAATCGGGGAAGACGGCTCTAGCTACGACGCAATCCCGATCGAATCCATAACTGTCGACGAAGAAAGCGTGACGACGACGATCACGGATGGGGAGGCACACATCAGCGTGAAGGGCGATATCGGTGAGCTAGAATTCGAAGGCAAGTCCCACGCCATCGGAGCCCACGACGTGATGAGTGGCGCCGTCGGCGAAACGCAACTGGAGATCCGTGCAGAGCTACGCACGACAGAGGGTGACGAGACGTGACACAACGCTCACAACGACATCGATCGACGACGCTGCCGTTTCGATACCGGAAGACAGGGGTCGACTTTGACCTTGACTACTACACCATCGACGGGAGCAAACCGAGAGACATCGAATTGAAAGCCGGACAAAGCGAGATCGATCTCGTTCCGGCGATCGAAGACAAGTACGGTACCGAAACGGATCTCGCAGACTGGACAAAGATCAAACTCTACGGGCGGCTCTCAATCACAGAAGCAACGATCGCAGAGATATTCCCACCCGAAGAACGTGGGAGCCCACCTGCGAAACTGTACGTCGCACTCCGGTGCCACGAGACAATCTCTCGAACCCGAGCCGAGGTTTCAGAACCGTTCGACGGCCCTGGAACCTACGAGATTACGATCAGCTTAGAGCGCTCTGAGCTACGTGGTGCCGTCGAACTACACCCATTCCTCGTTCGGTCCGAAGATGGCGACTCCAAGGGCGATTACGCCGCCATCAAGAACGTCCGTGTCGCCGGTGGTCACAACTACCGAGTGATTATCGACCGCGAACAACATGAGGAACCCACACACATCGACGGCGAAGAGGTGAGTTTCTCTGATGTCGCCCACCTACCCGAGGGTGAGAAGCTCTACTATCTCGACTTCCGAAACGAGAAGCGACCGAAACTCTGGATCAATGCCGATCATCCACGGATCACCAACATCCTCCAGAGTAAAGGCTCGGTGGGCGCCGAACCCAGGATGCGTGACGTGATTTTGGATCAGATCGGCCACGGCGTGTGGACCCAACTGGTGATTCGGGCTGGGGCAGCCGTCGACGAGAATGGCGAGGTCCCACACGAGTGGCAGCGAATGGTTATCGATACCTTCGCCCCGAATCTGTACGCC
>Ga0306907_1000410_pt1 | contig 19146 bp, 24 predicted proteins | sample AntRauTorcE11898_FD_190415 | JGI IMG/M metagenome (GOLD analysis project Ga0306907, IMG submission 190415) | Saline lake microbial communities from Rauer Islands, Antarctica - Metagenome Torckler E11 #898 (v2) (version 2) | ecosystem: Environmental > Aquatic > Non-marine Saline and Alkaline >... | reverse complement strand
AGTTTAAAATAATAATAATTGAATTGTTTAATTGGTAATTGTTTTATTCTTTCATTAAGAGTTAAACCAGTATTATCTTCTTTACTACTAATTGAAGTATTATTTTCTTTATTACTAATTGAAGTACTATCTTCTTTATTACTAATTGAAGTAGTTGTACTATCTTCTAATACTTGTTTAATGGTAGAAGTATTTTTATTTATATTATTCTTTTCAATTATATCTTCTTTACTACTAATTGAAATATTATTTTCTTTATTACTATCTTCTACTAGTTGTTTATCAGTAGAACCATTTTCAATATTTTCCTTTTCAATTATATTTTCTTTATTATTTATATTATTCTTTTCAATTATCTTTTCTTTATCTTTTATACTAGGACTGTGGTCAAGGTTTTCTTGACTGTGGTCAATGTCTTCTTGACTGTGGTCAATGTCTTCTTGACTGTGGTCAATGTCTTCTTGACTGTGGTCAATGTCTTCTTGACTGTGGTCAATGTCTTCTTGACTGTAGTCAAGGTGGTACTTGACTGTAGTCAAGGTGGTACTTGACTGTAGTCCTAGTGATATTTTATTAATTTCTTCTAGTTTATCATTAAAATATGTAGTTAAATATATATATCTTTTGGTTTTTGTAATGTCCCCTTTAAAATATTTCAATTCGACATATCCCAATTTTTTTAGCTTTTTAATAGATTTTGATATATGGGAATCAGTACAATTAAAAAGGCTAGCTAAATATATATTTGATGGATAACAATAACCATTATTATTAGATGCAAAAACTAAATAATTTAATAATAATGCATTAAATGCAGTTACATTAGGTAGTTTAAGATAATTTAATTCAAACGGTATTTTTTTTAGTGGATTATTCATTTTATTTAGATTTTTGTGCTGTCTTTATTATTATTTTAGTTGCTAAATCCTGATAATTATATACCTCATTATTATTAGATAATATATTCAATTCTGTGAGGTTTTTAAGTGAATTGATTAATGTGGCTCTACTCATATTAAAATATTTAGCAACGTGTGTTTTATTCATTTTATAATTTACAGGTAAGGATAATATTTTAATAAGTATTCCCATTTCCAAGAAGCTTATTACTTTAAGCCTTTTTAGTTCAAATACTGTATTAGGTATTTTTGTGTAATTTTCTAGTGTAATCATTTCTTAGTGTTTTATTTAATGTAATTTTATTATTGTGTATTCTTTTGATACATTTATAAATACAAAGAAAATATAAAAAATCTAACTTGTCAACGATTTTGAAAGTGTGCCGATTGTACACAAATTATAAAAAGTGCTTCTACTTTAAACTATACTACTTTTTTAGGATAAAAAAAAAATGAAAATAAATTCAATTTGACATAAAAAAAAGCCCTAACTATTTTAGCTAAGGCTTCTGTACATGTACCATTGTTTAATTATAACAGTTCTTGTAGTTTCTTCTTTGATGCAGGTGAAGCATTATTAATATAATATTTTATAATATTATTAACATCTTCTTGTAATCCCCGTAAATCATCAAAAGAAATTCGTTCTTTATCCCAGATAGATAGAGATATATCTTTCTTCATACTACTACTATCTATCTTCTTTGGAAGTCCTTCTTTACCTTCGGATAATTCGTGTAATTTTCCATCTTTGGATAGTATCATCCATTTTTCACCGTTATCTGTTTGTGCAATAATCTCGTTTAATTGTTCTTTAATACTCATCTGGTTATATTTTAGTGTTGTACAATTATACGACTAAAATAACTAATAGTTATGTTAATTATCTGTAATAATTATAATACCATCTGCACTTACTTTACACATTAGCTTATCAAAAGTGTCTTTACTATTCCAAACAGCATCCACACCAATAGCATTACCAACTAATATACAGCCGTTGGTGTCTATTGGATAGTTTCCTATGTGCAATAAAATATAACTTCTGTTTGGTACATCTTCAAGATGTAGGTGTTCATAATTGTATTTGCTATGTTCTGTTTGCCTCTTCACATAATGGTAAGTACCAACTGGTATTGAGGAAACATTATTAGCATTATCTAAATATGGTAATTCAAGTGTAAAGCACTCAAATACACCATCTACATATAATCTTCCTATAGTGCTTTTATCTGTATAATTGTATCTTTTAACTTCTACCATATTTATCAAATCCTGTTAGTGATATTTGATTAACTGTTTTCACTGCCTTGCTACCACATTCACATAAAACAGGTTTATTTCTATCTGCTATTGTTCTTTCTTTTTCTGTTATTATTAAACACTCAATACATTTATAAGTATAAATAGGCATTATTTAAATAATTTAATGCGACTTAAAAGTGATTCTCCGAGTGCTAAAGATGCATAGGTAATGTATACTGTTTGATTATATAAAGTAGGTTTAAAAATATATATAATAGTAAGAAGTAATAAAATAATAAAAGATAACAAAGAAATAACTCGTTTATGAGATACTTCATTATTATCACTGACCAATATTTTTAACCATTCCTTCATTTTCTATTTGCTTTATCTTTTAATAGTATTTTCACCTCGTATATTTCATTCATTATTTTGTTTTGGTTATTTAACTGTTGTTGTTGCAAATAATCAAATTTATTTGTATTGATATTTATCTGCTTTAGGGAATTTATCTGATTTACTTGCAATTCTCGAACTTGAAGATTTAGTGATATCCATCCGCTAATAACAATAAAAAAAATACCAATAACAGATATTACTAACTGCCAAATCTTTATTTGCACATTTCTATTTTGTTTGATTTTATCTTGTATATCTTCCATTTTTACACTAATCCAATCAAAATAATTATTACTATAATTACCAATCCAATAAATAAATATTTCTTAATTGAAGTTACTTTCTTATTTGTATTATTTGTATTATTTGTAATCGGATTTTGTGTTTCTTCCTGTTTTATATCTTTATCTTCCATTTTCTGTACTTTATATAAATAAACGTTATTCTTTTTTTATGAATCCACTATTATCTTATAATCATATAAGGCAAAATTTGCTGTAATTGGTGTTGTATATGGATTTTGATATATCCAAGTATTGTTTGTTTGCTTTGTTCTTATGTAATATTCTGCTGTATATGTACCACCATTAAGATCAACACTTAGTGTTTGACTTGATACAGTACTTTGTAATAAAAACTTTTCTTGATCTGATATTATATTAACACTACCATCCGTACTTGTTGTAATTGTAGTTGTTTCAAAAAGTGTGAAATTCCCATATACACGCCCATTATTATTAGTGTTATTATATTTTTGGATTTGATAATCTACATTATGTGCAAATTTTAATTCATCTTCGATATAGATTGCAGGTATTCCAAAAAAAGCACAAGTAACAGCTTGTATGCTTGTAGAACTACCAAATGGAATAGAATATCTATTTATAAATGTTGTAGTACCTGCTGGTATTGTTACGGTATAAATAAAAGAATCTTCTTCTAATGTGTTATTCAGAAAAATTTCTAATTGAAATGTAATATCCCATCCTACTTTATTATTTAATTCACCATCGACCCATACTTGTGTTTCATCATCATCCAAAAATCCATTAAAATCAAACAAAATAGTAGGTGTTGGAAATTGCCTATATGCTGCTGTATCTATCGGTAATGTTGTTCTTTTTGGTACAAACATATCTAATTGAGATAAACTAGCCAGTGTATCCATATTTTTTATTGCAGTTGTTGGATTGTCTAATGTTCCTTTAATTGCTGCTTGTATGCTGTTACTGTCGGGAATACTTACCCCGTCAGGATCAGTTGCTGACCCTTCAAATATTTTTGCATAACCTGTTCCACTTACTCTTCCCATTTCTTTTTATTCTATTTTTTTTAATATTATCCAAATACGAAATTAGTAGCTGTTACTGTTCCACCTGCATTAATATTACGTGTTAAATTAATGTCACCACTGCCACCATCTAAAAAAATTCTTGCGTCTCCATCAGATGCAATATAAAGACCCCAACCACCTGAGCCTTGAATGTTAGAAGGTATAAAAGAAGCAAGTGAACCATTTGCATAACCTATCCCGAAAAAACTACCCAACGTTGTTAAATTCGGGTTGTAACCGCTTCCAATACTGTATATTGGATTAGTAAAACCACCATTAGCTGCTACATTATTATAAGAACCTTCTAAAAATCCCACGTTGTGGGTACGTCTTGTTATGTTACTATTTAAACTAACATCTCCATTAATATATGCACCATTTGTCGGAACTTTTGAACGGTCTGAATAACTATTACTTACTAATAAATTATTTGTGTTAATTGGTAATGCAGAATTATTATTTAAAAAAGATAATTGGTTTTGATTAGATTTTATTGCACCCGTTAGGAATATATTACCATTAATCTCTAACTTTTCAGAAGGTGTTGATGTCCCTATTCCTATATTTCCATCAAAATTAATTCTTAATGCTTCTTGCGAGCTGGTTGAAAATGTAAAAAAAGAACCTCCTGCGGTACTTATAAAATCTGTTCTATTATCATTATTGTTATTATTATCATTGTAAATTCTAATTGCAAAATTATTTCCGTCTGCTAAAAATCTACTTTCAGTGTACGTTGCAAATTTTTCTATTTTTGCAACTTCTAATGCATTATTTCCACCAACGGCTGTATAAAATTGTAGAGCTGTTTTTGCACGAAAAAGTAAGTTATCACTGTTTCTTGATATGTAACAATCAGTATTATTAAATCTTAACCAACTATCTGATAAAGTAATATCATTATCAAAAGTCTTTGCACCGCTTATTGATTGGCTACCTGTTGTTTTTACTAATGTACTATCATTGCCCGTGTGCCATAGTTCATTCCAACTATTCCACACTGCATTAGCGCCACTTCTCACATAAAATTTATCTGTGGTGCTTGTGCTTGCATCTCCTGCCATTTGCCAAGCTGCATAGTTATCATTCCAACCTTTTACAGTTAAAATTCCCTTCCAATCGCCTAAATTACCATAACTAAATAATGTCCTTTGTTTATAATTAAAATATGGATCATCAGGATTTGGCATATAATTACTACTACTGTTAGAACCCGTTATATATCTAACATCTTTAATATCTAATAAAGAGTGTGTATGTACACTATTAGCCTTATTATCTAGTGTTGTTTGTAAATTATTAATGTTACTAATTTGATGTGTATGTACACTATTAGCCTTACCATTTAATGCAGTTTGTAAGCCTGTAATATTACTTATAGTATGTGTATGGCTTAAACTAGCTTTACCATTTAATGCAGTTTGTAACCCAATAATATTACTTATATTATGTGTGTGGCTTAAACTAGCTTTGCCGTTTAATGCTGTTTGTAAATCTGTTTGATCTGACAATATTCCTGTAATTTGACCCCAAACACCATCGCCACCTATACCACCGCTAGATATAGTACCATTAAAAATAAAATTATTACCTTCAAAATTTCCATTCTGATCTATTTTAGAAACAGTAGCACTCCCGTTTTTAAGACTAAATAAACCATTAACATTTAATGCATTTTCCCACGTTTCCCATTTTGATATTTTATTATTCCAATTATCAATATCTGTTTGGTTTAATAATTTTACTGCTGCAGGAACTGTGGGATCTGTCTCAGTATAGTTATTACTATTATTACTAGTACTTTCGCCATCAATAGCGTCTAAAACATTAGATTCAAATTCAAAATTAAAAACATTAGATAATAATTCACATAATTCTAACTGTATATAATTAATAAAGTCATATTTATTAGATATTTTTTTAATAATATAGTATTTGTTTTCTAACTGTATTATATTATTAAAATTTATATTTAATGTATTATCTTTATTTATAATTGTTAATTTTAAATTATTTGTAGGTAATTGTTTTTGTTTTAATTTTCCAATTAGGTATAAATATATAATTGGTAATTGTTCATTTTTTCCAAAAGTATTCCATTTTTTAGTTAATACACCACCTACTTTTAAATTGCCGACATCGCTCGAACTTATACCATCACCGATATTAGTCTTTTCTGTATCTTCAAAATTTGTTGCTGAATTATCAATATTTTCTACTACATAATATTTATCATATGTTGTTTCTAAATCATTTTGTGTATTAGGTATTAACTTAAAATTATCAAATCTACATTTTATTTCCGTTGTAACATTTGTAATTATTTCAATTTCTATTATATAATCACCACTTCCTTTATTCGCAAAGTTAGCAGTAAATATATTTTTTCCGTACGACATTGTAGCAGGAAAAGTTTGTTTGTTACCCTCAAAAATTAGACTAACATTTAAAAATATTGCAGGTGCATCAACTTCTAAAGTATTAGTATTTGTGCCATTAGAAATATATTTTTCAAATTCTAATTTAATAGTATCTTCACTATTTTCTTGTACAATTGCAAAAGAAGGTGAATAAAATGCAGTATTTACTCCAGTGGGTTGTGTTGTTTCTAATTCCTCATCCACTATATTTAATTGTAAATTACCATTATTAGTTGATGTCCAATCAAGTATATTATTAGAAAAATCAGAATTATTAATTAAATTAGTCTTAATATTTCTGTTATTAAATACTATATCCGCTTTTTTAAGTGTCTTATTTTTGGATAATGTGTTCGCTTTTTCAAATTTAAAATTATCTATATTGACAACATTGGTAATATTTGTTTTTTGTATAAAAGTAAGATTATCAAATCTGTAAAAATATGCATAACTGTTTACTTCACTTTTATTTACAATTAAATATTTGTTATTTGATTGGTATAAATAACAATCAAACATTTTTAGAATACTATTAACTACATCTTTACAATTATCAAATACTTTCCTTCCATCTTCATTCCTTTTAAATCTTTCTCCCGATATAGTACTATCTGCAATTGCATTACTGTTTGCTGTGTTTAATAAACTACTCTCTTTTGTGTTTAAAATAATCTCAAAATCCAACTCCAAATTTAAATTACTTAAACAGTCTTTCAAATATGTAAGTAGTGTATTGTGTCCGCTAAAATCTGAAATAGTATAATTCTCTAATTGTGCCAAACGGTCTGTAAAAGATAATTTATATTCGTAAAAATAGTTGAAATATTGTGTTTGTATATTTTCTAAAATTAAAAAACCACTCCATTTTACAATATTATCAATAGAAAAAACTGCTTTATGTTTACCGTTTTCTGCCTCTAATAATGGTTCAAAATTAGTATTATCTTTGACACCAAAACCAAAAGATAGTTCTGAGCCATTAATATTTGTATTTTCTTTTGCTGAATAATTTATTGATGCAGGTGTTATTATATTATCTATTTGAATAATACCACCAACATAATTATCTTCCAAAATATCTATTTTAATATTTTGGTTATTTGCTTTATAAATAGCTCTATATTTTACGTTCCAACTCATATTTTTTAAAATGTATTATTTTGTTTTTGTCTTGCAGAATCCACCACTGCTACTAATTCATCTCCACTTCCAATTAATCTACCTGTGATATGAATATTACCACCACTACCAGCACCACGAATGCCTTTATTTATTACATCAAACATTTTAGATTGTTGACCTTTATTTAATACCATTTCGCCACCATTAGCCCGAATCAAGTTCCTATCCCCTTCAGTAGCACCCTCTACAATACCACCGAAGTTAAAAGTAGGTATAGGAGTTGAGGCTATAGTAGCTACCTGTATTGCACCTAAACCAGCCGTCACACCTGCTAATATTTGACCTATCAGAGGGCCTGCCGTTAATGCTTTAGCTACAGCTTGTGCTGTACTGATTATAGCACCAACTAATGCAGTTGCTTTATCCATCTTAGCCTGTTTCTTTTGTAGCTTTGCCCTTTTTGCTTGTGTTTCCTCTTCTAGCTTCTGTATTGCTGCTGCTTTTTGTCTAGCAGACATTTCAGAACTTTCTATTAATCCCCTTTCTTTTGCATAATGGTTGTCAAGTTCAGCATTTTGTTTATTCATCATAGAACTAAAAGCTGCACCTATTCCATTAGTAACTGTACTTATACCTTCACTAATACCATTAGCTGCTTTAACAACATTGTCTTTAAGTTCCAGCATTTTAACACGTGCTTCTTCTACTTTAATCTGTGGTTTTAGATATACATTAATTGGTTTTATTTGACTACCTAATCTGTTTACAGTTGCTTGAAGTTCATTTAATCCTTCATCATCTACTGTAATACCCATTGTTGTTTTCTTTTCTAATGCAGGAACATTAGCCATATCTTTAGCTATTTGTGCTTCTTCCCTGTTAAGCCTGTTTATCTCTGCTTGTACTTTAGCTTGTGCATTCTTTGCATTAGTTGCTTCACTTACTCTATTTAATAGCTCACGTTCTTTATCGTTCGCCTGTTTCATAAGCTTATTTACTTCTATTTGCAAGTCTATTGTGGCTTCATCATCACTACGCATATTATTAGCCAACTTATCAGATTCTTTTTTAATCCGTAGCTCTTCTTGTGCCAATGCTATTTTTTCATTTGACAATGTTTTTTGAATGCCAATAGATTTTTCTATAAAAGCTAATCGTTCTGCTTCTCCATATTTTTCTTTATCCTTACTCTTTCTTATTTGTTCAGATAATTGTATTTCTAATTCGGAATTTCTTAATTTTTGGGCTATCTTATCTTTCTCTAATTGAATAGCTTCTTCTTCAAGCTGCATTGCTTTTCTTGCTTCACTACTAGCTTCACCATACTTTTTCTTAACTATATCAAGATTTTCAGATACTACAGACATTGCAAGACCCACAGGTGTGGTACTCATTACTATGTCTTTTAATGCTGTTCCTGCTGTTTTAGCTGCATCTTGGAACTTACCTTCAAATAGTAATTTAAAAGCAGTACCGATTCCTTTTATACCGCCTATTAATTGTTCAAAACGAGCTAATACAAAATTCTTTATTGCACTACCAAATGCTTTTAAAGCCTTCTGTGGATTCGTAACGGCTTCAAATATTGCACCACCAAAAGCTGCAACTGTGTCTATCACAACATCAACTACAGCACCAACACCAGCTAAAGCCTTGCTTATGAAATCAGCCCCTTTTTGTGTTTTAGTAAAATATGCAACTAAAGAGCCTAAACCAATTACTAAAAGTCCAATACCAGTAGAAGCTAAAGCAACTTTAAATATTTTTAAACCACTTGTAGCACCTTTTAAACCGCCTATAATAGAAGTAAATGAACCACCTAAAGTATTCAGTGCTTGACCTGCAATTCCTAATTGACCAGTCATATTACTAGCCATTCCTTTTACACTTCCACCTATTTTACCAAAAGAAGATTGGATAGATTTACCACCGCTTTTAGTGTTCTTTGCAAACTTATTAACACTGTCTTTACTCTCCTTTAAACCCTTTTTTAGTTCTGCTGTGTTCGCTCCTATCTTTACTGCTAAATCTCCTAATAATACCATCTATATATACTTCTTCCTTCTTCTTCTTATTTACTTGTATAAATAAACGTTATTCTATTTTTTCTTTAGATTGGCAAACATCTTTTCAAAACCCTCAAATACTTCTTCATCTTGTAAAATAGATTCTACTTTTTTATCACCTTCATTATCCCAAGGGAAAGGCATTAGCTTTTGTGGTGTTGTTTTCTTATCTAGATGTATTTGTGTAAGATAATATGTTTGTGTTCTCATTATCTCATATTCTGTTTTTCTCTTTCTTGTGTTAAGAAAATTTTGTATAAATAAAAAATGATGTGCCTGTGATCTTGACATATCCAGCACATCATTGTAGTTAAGGTTGCAATGTTGAGTTATATAAGCTACTTGTAACTCAATACTAGCATCTAATTGCTTTGTAAAATCATCAATTACTTCATCACTATCTACAGATACTGATAAACCGTATAAATCATTTATTTTTTTTTATCTTTTGCGTTAAGTGTAGTAATAATAGAAGAAATTTCCTGAAAATGATCCTCTAAAATATCATCTAAATCTTCATACTTTATTTTCAATTCAGTTTTTTCTTCTTTAGCACCAGATACTAAACAGCCAAAAAATAATGGCTTATAATCTCCTACCATTATATTTCCATCTGCAAATTTTGCAAAACTTTTACCTGTTATTTCTTCGTACTTAATCATAGTTAAGTGTGATAACTTTAATGGTAATTTTTCACCTTTATACTCAAAATATTTAATCATCGTTTGTTGTTGTTAAAAAGCAGTAACTACACTATTAGATGTAGCTACTACTATGTAATGTAATTGTTATACAGTATATACTGCTTCTGTTAATGCTCCTTTTCCTGTGAAACTTGCAGACCACTTTTCCACGTCTGAACCCCCTGCGCCTCCACCACTTTTTGAGATAGCAGTTAAGATAGCAGTACCAGTATAATATGTATCTCCATCTACTTTAGCTTTTAAGGCTAATGTAGCAGTTCTTGTACTTCCAGTGCTTGTAAAACTCGAAATGAATTTGCCAAATGAACTTGAAGTACCACGTTCTACCATACCATCTATTGAAGCTGACCAACTTTTTAAACCGTCTTCTACATCTGCCCATTCTCCACTATCTAAAGTTGATGTATCAATTGTTTCTCCATTTACTTCTAAACTATATGAAGAAGCTGCTGCTATTACTTCCCCGTCCCATTCTAAAGCCACATCGTAGCTCCTTATTTTATTACTCATATTTTTTCTATTTAATACTAATTTTATTACTTTATATAATAAACGTAATTACCTTTTAAATCCTTCAAGATCAATTACTATATTATATACAAGTGTGTATTGGTTTGTTTGTAATTGTTCATCATAAAATACTGGTACACTATTTTTAAATGTAACTACTTTTACATTGGTAGTAGGTGGGAATATAACACCACTTACTGCATCTGCAATATCAAATAGGTTAGGTACTGACTTATCAAGTATTTTTATAGTTAATTTCAATGTATTAGCAAAATCAACTTGATCTATAGTATTTGCACTATCTTCTATATTTAGTTCATATACTATCTGTACATTGTCTACATCTACATTATCTGGTAATTGATTGAAGTACACATTATCATTTATAGTTGATAATTTATTATAAATGTCTATAGCTGCTGCTTTCATATCTTACTATTTTTTTTCTGTACTCTTTTGGCTGTCTTCTCTATTGCCTTATTTATTTCATTTGCGTATTCGTTTCTAAGAAAATTTATTACTTGATTAGCTGTATTATCCAGTGATTTTTCTAAGAATGGAGTAGGTGCAAATACACCTCTATTAGCACCACTTTTAGTTGTTCTTTGTACAGTACCATATTCTACCCAACGCAATTTAAAACCGTCACTATGTACTCCTACCAGTACAGCAGACTTATTATATTTATCGGCTGCTATTCTAAGATTCTTAACATCATCTTTATGTGCTTCTGGTAAGTTACTTCTCATTTCATTTAAGATAATTTTTGCACCCTGTCTATTTGCACTTCTGTATATTTTAGCTTGTGTGGCAGTGTCTAATTCACTTAATAATTTATCAAGTTCTTTAAGTCCTTGAATCTCAAAACTGTTTATGTTACCCATTTCTAACTGCTTTAATTGTTTGTCCTGTCCTATCCAGCATTGGCTGTATAGCAAGGATTTTATATTTATCATTTTGATACACTATATAGTTATTATATGTAACAGTTGGATAGTTACGGATATAAAAAGTGGCTTCTGTTTGATTAATTATTGTATCATCTGCACTTGATGCTTTACCAATTGATATATTAATATCTGCTTTAACAGAAGCAATCAATGAAGATGTAGATGTTATACTACCTAATGCATCACGTGTATTAGTATCACCATATATATCTATGTTATGTCTTAACTTGTTACCTATCATTTTAAATAAATACTATTTTCTTGTAGTAATTAATCATATTTTCATACGCTCTATTAATTGTAAATGCACCACCTGTATAACTACTTCTTTCATTGTCGTACATATCCATTATTTTAATTAAAATACATTGTTTTAAAACTGGTTTTAAATCTTGTGCTGTAAAACCTACACTATATTCTATTTCTAATTCACCCGTTACTACATCATCAAATGTTATTGTAAAAGAAAAATCATTTTTATATACTGTATAAGTAGAAACAATAACACCATTTATAGTAATACCACTAATAGTATTTAAATTACCATCTGGTATCGTTATTTCATTTTTATTATTAATGCCCGTAATAGTTATTTTATTGGCTAATGCTATATTATTTTCTATATCGTTTTCTACTATTGTAGTAGCAACAGCTATTAATCCAATTAAATAATCATTATCATCATCATAATTACTATTAACGTGTAGATGCTTTTTTACTTCACTTAGTATAATATGATTGTATGTTCTATTTACTTCTTCTATATTCATTTCCAATTGCTTTATTACTCTAATAAACGTTAAATAAAAAAAGGGTAACCATTACAGTTACCCCTTTACTCCACTACTCAACAAAAAACAAGATTATTTATGCTATAGAAGCATTTTGAATTGTCTTGAATGCATTAGGATTTACGGCAACGTCTCCTAATCTATGGTATGTTACTTTTGTTTGTCCATTATCACTTGATGAATACACGTCCACTAAAATTTGAATTCCGCCATAAAAGCCCACGTGGGCTTTTGAGAAGTCACCGAAGATCAAGTTATTTTTAGTAGCACTTGCAATAAGTCCCATAGCATCAACTGCACTAAAGCCATTGAAACTACCACCTTCGATAATGTAACGACCACTACCAGAATCTTTGGATGTACCCTCTAAAGTAGAGTATAATTCTCCACCTGCTACTAATCTTGGATTAATAAACTGCGCAGATTTTAAAGCACCCTTTAATTTCAATACATCTTTGTAAGTAAGTACTTTAGCAGATGCTCCAGAACCATAACCAGTTAATGTAGCACCACTCAATGCTACAATATCATCAAATATTCTTTTAGCTACTGCTGCATCAATTGAATTGATCATATCTGCCATTAGGGAGGGCATTGTAGCAGATTGTGCTAAAAACTCATTTGAAAATAAAGATTTCCCTTGTATTCTCTTTGCATCAATAGAACCAGTACTTTCAGCACCTTGACCATCAGAAACTGCTGAACCTTCACCTAAGAATTGAGCATTAAATCCTTCACCAAAAGTTAATTTCATTGCAGCAGAAAGATTATCATATTGTGTAACACCCAATTGAGATAATACACCTCTATCAGCAATATATTCTACTTCACTTGAAGCAATTTCTGAATAGTGTGAACTATTACCTCCTTTTGTGAAGCTTCTTAATATCTTTTCTGGTACAATTAAACCATTACCAGAAACACCCACATTACGGTATTCATTCAATCCTTCCTCGTGCATTTCTTTTTCAAAACCTTCTAATCTATTACTTCTAGATTCTTGAATTGCTTTAGCTAAATCATATCTTGATAATTCTTTATCTTCGTTACTTCTTTGATCTTTTTTCATTACTTTCTTAATATCTTCTAATTTTCGAGCTTCTGCAAACTCAGCATCTTTTATTTCTGCTTCCAAATCTTCTACTTCACTTTTTAAAGTATTCCATTTAGTTCTTTCTTCCGTGTTCTTAACACTTCTTTCTTCTTTTTCCATTACAGCTACAATAGCATTTAGTTCTTCTATCTTGCTTGCTCTCTCTTGTTTTATTTTATTAATATCCATTTTTTTAATTTAATTCTAATTCTAATTTGATTTATTATTCTAATAAACGTAATTTTTATCTAAGCTTCATTAACTCTAAAAACATTTTATCTAGCTCACGTTCATTAATTACTTCTTCTTCTTCTACACTTTCAGCTTTCACTTCTTCTTTATCAACATAATTATTTAAACTATCGTGAAATATTTCAATCACCTTGTCTAATATTTCAGCTTTTATTTGCTCTTTTAATTCTGCTTGTGTTAATTCTGTTTCTTCTTCTACAACATCATCAGCTTCTTCTAGTTTTCTTTGCGCCACTGCTACATCTGTATTGGAATAACTAGCATTAACGACTACGCTAGCATCAAATAAGCCACTAATACTAGATATATATCTTGTATGGTTTCCTTCTTTGTCTTTCTCCCAACGTTCACCTTGTTTATCTACCGTAAACACAAAGCTATTTTCGTATAAATTTCCTGCTTGAATGTTACTATATACATCTCTATTTAGTGTTGTATCTGCTAATTCTGCCTTATATTTAAGCCCTTTTTTATCTACACTTAATTGCAAAGTATTAACACCTTTAGCAGGGTTAAACCTTGCCATTACTTCATTACCATTGTGTTGGTATGTTAACAATACGTCTATATCTTTTCTTTTTAATACCTTATCAAATGCAGTTCTTTCAATTATTTCGTTAAACATTTTACCATTTTCAAAAATCAATTTACTTCTTTGGTTGAATACACTTGCATAACCTTCAATAATCATTTTACCACTATTAGCATCTTTAAATGCTCTCATTTGTAAATCATTTTTATCTAGTTGTATATATCTCTTTTCCTTATTTATCATCTTTGTTATTATCTTTTATTACTATTCTTTTATTATTAACTTCTTTAGTTATCATCATCTTCACACCTTCATCTGTGATATAATAAGCACGTGTTTGTTTCTTATTGTTCTTGCTTTTCATCATTACCTTCTTCTTCTTTTTTTACTCCTGTATGCTTTGCTAATAGTTGTTTAATAGTATCTTCATTAATCATTTCTAAAGGAAATGAAGATTGCATTTGCGTATAGTGATAATCACCATTTTCAAATGTTGGATTTCCTAATATTCTATTAGCTTCGTTTGGAGATAGTAAGCCAGCGTTCTTTTGTTTTATAGTTCCATCTACTTTTGTGCTATAATCAACTTCTACTAGGCTATCCGTATTAAATTCAATTGTTACACCACCATCTTCTTCTGCATCTGTAAGTAGTTTTCTTTCAAGCTCTTGTCTGTACATTTTAATAATGTACATTAGAGTATTTGTTTTGAACTGTAATCCCATTTGCTCAATACTTAAACTATTACCTTCCATACCCAACATAAAAGCAGGTACACCATATAATGCAGCAATTTCTTGTTTTGCAAAGTTCATCGATTCCAAGACTTGACTATCTTGTATAGAAGAAGTAGGTGCAGGTAATAGTTTAAAGCCAGCAGGTAAAACAGGTGTTTTTTTGTTGTTCATTGTACCACTATATTCTTTTTTCAATTGGTCTACTGAAGCCTTAGCATTGGTTGTATTAAAGTTGCTTATATCACTACTAATATATTTATCTATATTCAAATTATTTCTATAAGCGTTATTTAGTGTTAACTTACCTTGAAATATATTCTCGACTTCAAATTCCAATGCCTTTACTGGATTCAAACCGATTATACCACCATCATCTGCCGTAAACTTGAAATGCAATATATTATTATTCATAACTGGTTTATCATTCACTAAAAAATACAGTTCACCACCTTCTACTTTATAACCAGTAACATCAGATGGATGAATTATTTCCAAATTTGATACAGCACCTGCATTATTTCTATTTATTAGTGCATAGGCATTACCGTAGTGATTTCTATATTTCTCTAAGGTTGCAAAGAAGGTAGTACTGGTTGTATAGTTGTTAGGGTATTTCTTTAATAACATATATAAATAATGTTCTTTGTGTTTCTGTTTACCATCTGCACCAGTTACATATACTTCTAATGGCATCTTAGCAATTGATTCACTTAGTACCTTCTCGCAGGTTAGTAGTGTTGTAAGAATATCATTATTTCGATCAAATGACCTATTAACATTATCATTAAAACCAGCAAAATCTGGTCTTATAATTACACTTTTTGTTAAAATATTTTGAAGTATTCCCATTAATTAATCTCTTTTGATTAATAAACGTAAATTAGATACTTAACCCTTCATAATTAAATTGCTCGCCTTCATATTCTACTTTAAAGTATACCGCTAAAGCACATTGTATTGCTACAACACTATCTATACTACTTTTAGATTTTTGCTTTTGAGCTTTGTAGTTACCATTGGTATCTACATATAACTTCACATTTGAGAATTGCCACTTACTACACATATTATCTATTACTACATCTTCATTAATAATAATCTTCTCAACAAATTTTAGTGGATAGTTTAACGTTTTAGCATTTTGTGCAACTGGTGTACACTCCATACCTAAATTATCTTTTACCATCTTTACTAATTGAAGTGAATTAGCTGCATCATAACCAAAGTTTACTATGTTATACTGCTTCGATAACTCATTTATTTTATCAAATATAATATCCAAATCCATTATTTCAGAATCTTGTACAATTAGTTCACCACTTGCTATAAATGGTGTTAGGTCTTTTCCATTAGTATTAATCTTGTTAGTTGATGTTTTCCAATTCCAATTTTTAATTATATACTTCTCGTGTTTTTCTGTAGGTGGAAATACTAAAGAAATTGCACTAATATCTACATTACTACTAAAGTCTCCACCTAAATAACAGGTTTCACCCAATAACATTTCCTCATCAATTTCATCCACAAAAACCTTATCTAATTTATCTGTAGCTATAAAATCATTATCTGCGGATATGTACCATATATTCAAGTTCTTTACCACAAAGCTTTTTAGATTGGCTAATGTAATCTTTGATGAATTATATAAGGCTTTTAATTCACTTATTGCTAGTATTTTAGGATTAATTAAATTAGGGTTTGATTTAATCCAACAATCAGGCTTTGTAATTTCATCTTCATTATCCAATTCATATATTAAACCAAAAATAGTATCATCTGTAACTGTACCATCTATTACTTTCTTAATATACTTTTCTAATTGATATTGATAGTAGTTGGTATTAAATCCTCGTGTAGTGATAATACTAATTAGTGGGTTGGTAATACCAACTGTAGCACTCTTTAGCGAATCGTACAATGCTGAATCTTCTATCGTATGTAATTCATCCAGCAGTACAAAAGCCCCTCTTAAACCTTCACTTCTATTTGCATCTGCCGTTAATACTTTTAATATATTCCTATTATTAGCTGTTTCGTGTTTTAGATAGTACTGCAATTGCTTTACTCTCTTTTTTAAAGCTGGACTATTACTAACTATTGCTTTGGTGTAGTTTAAAGCTATACCAGCAGATTCTTTAGAATTGGAAACAAAGTAATTTTGACCGTCTATTTGACCATCATAGGTTAGATGATACAATGATTGGATAGCACCTATGGTACTTTTTCCTTGCTTCTTTGCCATAGTAAGGAATGAAGTAGTATATTTTCTTTCTTGTGTATCTTTTCGATAGATACCGTATACATTAGCAAAATAAAACACCTGCCAGCTTTCGGGGTTGAAAGCTGTATATTTATCTTCTTGATTTATTTTAATATAAGTAAGGAAGTAAAAAAACTTTTCTAATGCTTCTGTATTTAGGTAGTAGTCTAGATTATCTTCAGCAGTTTCTGTTTTGTATTTGTCAATCGCTTTAGCTACATATTCGCACACTAATTGATCACCATTAATATATTCATAAAGCTTCGTATATTGTTCTTGTATATATTGCTTCTTAGCTTCATTCATTTACTTCATTAGATCAAACTCATCATCATTATCTTCTACAGCTAAATCCATATCATTAAAATCTTTGGGAGATATCCCTATTTTTCTAGTTAATGCATTTATATTTTGAATACATTCTGTTAACGTTTTAAAATGTTGGTTTCTTACAAAATATGTACCTTCTGCATTACCTGCAACACTAACACCTTCTTCTTTTAGTGTCTTCATAACTTTGTTATACAGCGTTATTTGATCGCATAACATTTTTATTAGAAAATCAAATCCTACATTATAAATATTTTTGTCTTTTAAATATTGTATTATTTTCTTCTTCATACCTTACATATTTACATAATAAACGTTACTTAATGGTTCTATTAGGTATTTCAAAATTATGTGTTTTTAAATTATAATTATTAGTATTAAATGATTTCATTTTTAAATCAATAAACTTTGTAAAATTATTGTATTTTAAATCTATTTTATTTCCTTTACTAATATTATCTGAACACCACATTGGCTGTAGATTAGTATAATGCCATATATACATTACTTCTATTTCATTTGAACTATCTATTAAAGAAATTGGTATTATATGATCAATATGCCATTCACCGTAATTATCCCAATTCATATTTTTATCAAATTTAGATTCCAAATATTTAATAAATACTTCTTTGGTACATCCTAAATATTTAAATGTTGTTTTAAATTTACCAGTAGTTTTTAAACTATTACTTAATGCAGTTGAAATGTTATTATGTAATCTTATATTCCATTGCTTCTTGTATTGCTTCTGGTAATCTGCTATTTTCTCTTTGTTGGCTTCTCTGTATTGCTTACTCTTTTCTGCTAGTTTCTCTTTGTTGGCTTCATAGTATTGCTTACTCTTTTCTGCTAGTTTCTCTTTGTTGGCTTCTCTGTATTGCTTATTCCTTTCTGTAATTATCTCTTTGTTGGCTTCATAGTGTTGCTTTTTCTTTTCTGCTATTTTCTCTTTATTAGCTTCATAGTAATCTGCTATTTTCTCTTTATTGGCTTCATAGTATTGCTTTTTCTTTTCTGCTAGTTTCTCTTTGTTGGCTTCTCTGTATTGCTTCTTGTAATCTGCTAGTTTCTCTTTGTTTGCTTCATAGTATTGCTTACTCTTTTCTGTAATTATCTCTTTATTGGCTTCATAGTATTGCTTACTCTTTTCTGTAATTATCTCTTTATTGGCTTCATAGCATTGCTTCTTGTAATCTGCTAGTTTCTCTTTGTTTGCTTCTCTGTATTGCTTACTCTTTTCTGTAATTATCTCTTTATTGGCTTCATAGTATTGCTTCTTGTAATCTGCTATTTTCTCTTTATTAGCTTCTCTGTATTGCTTATTACAATTTTTACATATTGTCTGTAAACCATCAGCCTTTGTTTTATCCTTATTAAATAATTCAACTGGTAATTCTTCTTTGCACTTATTACATACTTTTTTACTTTTCATAATTTCTATTTTGTTTATATATTACCACCCCCTATACCCAAATTACATAGGAAAAAAATACAGAAGTT
>Ga0306907_1000409_pt1 | contig 19148 bp, 25 predicted proteins | sample AntRauTorcE11898_FD_190415 | JGI IMG/M metagenome (GOLD analysis project Ga0306907, IMG submission 190415) | Saline lake microbial communities from Rauer Islands, Antarctica - Metagenome Torckler E11 #898 (v2) (version 2) | ecosystem: Environmental > Aquatic > Non-marine Saline and Alkaline >... | reverse complement strand
CAAGTCACAAAAAACTAAGTTACAGTCTATAGACGTTTTCCTAGAAGAAGTTCGTGTTCCTCGAGCGTTTCAGTGGAATCTCTGGAAACACGTAGAGGCTAGACACTGGGCAACTGACCTTGACGGAGTATTATGTCGTGACCCAGTATGGAAGAAAGAAAACGACAAAGGCCCGAAGTTAATGGAGTTTTATGAGACTGCTGATAAGAAGTTTCCTCTTGTAACAAAGATAAATTACATAATAACAGGGCGACTCGAAATGCATCGATTAGTAACAGAGCAATGGCTTAAATCTCATAATATACTGTATAATAAACTAATCATGAAGTCTAACGATTCGACGCTTTCTCATGCTGACTACAAAGCAGCAGCTTTAAACGACGCTGCTGACGTTAGACTTTACATCGAGAGTGATAGCGCTCAAGCTAAGATAATAGCAGAAAAGACTAGCATTCCTGTTTGGTGTACAGATTCTCAACGGGCATATTAAATGAATACTCTTGCAATTATAATTACAGCGTACCAGGCGCAGCAGTACATACTAGATACTTTTGCTTCTTTAGAACATCAAATTGTGCCAGAGGGCTGGCAAATTCGTTACTATATTGGCGTCGACGGGTGCGACAATACTGCTAACTTGTTAACAAAAAATAAGATAGGATTTTATAGTGCTTTAGAGAACATAGGAACCTACATCCTGACAAATTCTCTTTTAGACCGGGCGTATAAAGACGGGTGCGAGGCGTTTGTAAGATTTGATTCTGACGACGTTGCTTGTGAGAATTTTTTATATTACGGAATAGAGAATAGCAACGCTTATGGATTCTCTAAAACATATTGCCTTAAGTCTGCAGAAAATTTATTACCAATCAAGGGGAAAACCTTCATTGAATCTCACGGCTCTACCTTTTTTAACAGGAAGAGTTTAGAAATGCTAGGAGGATATAACCACTATCGTATAGCGTGCGATACTGATTTTATTAAACGTGCAGGAGCCATAGGGTTGCTAAAAGAAACCTACGAAAAAGAACCAAGGTACCTTTATAGGCGAGTTAAGAGCTCTTTGTCTAATGCAAGCGGTACTGGAAAGAAGTCTAAAATGCGAAATGATATATGTGAAGACTTGGCAAAGTCTTTTAAAGAAGGCGTGCTTTGTGTAGACCCGGTTACGGTTAAACTTACTTATGTTAGTGAACAATAAACAAACAAACTACCCTTATAGGAACAACAATGATACCAATAATTTTAGGATACGACCCAAGAGAGGCAATAGCATACCATGTATGCTCTAACAGTATAATTAGGACGGCATCGCGTCCAGTTAGCTTAATTCCCTTGTCGTTAAACTTATTAAACGAATACGAAGAGGCGCATGACGACGGCAGCAACAGTTTTATCTATAGTCGTTTTCTTGTTCCTAGTCTGATGCAATACAAAGGCTGGGCAATTTTTATAGACGGTGATATGATATTGCGAGACGATGTTGCAAAGCTATGGGAATTGCGAGACGACTCTAAAGCAGTTATGGTAGTTAAGCACGACTATAAGACTAAAATGAAAAAGAAATACCTTGGCTCTCCTAACGAGGACTACCCCCGCAAGAATTGGTCAAGCGTTATAATGTGGAACTGTGGTCATCCGGCCAACAAAAATGTCACTCCTGAATTTGTTGAAAATTCAACAGGTGCAGAATTGCATAGATTTACTTGGTTAGATGATAGCTTGATAGGAGAACTGCCTATCGAATGGAACTGGCTGCCTGACGAGTTTGGTGTTAACGAAGGAGCTAAGCTACTTCACTACACATTAGGAACACCTTGCTTTCATGAGTTTGCACTAACACCTATGGGAGCAGAGTGGCACAGAGAACGAGTATTTACAGAGTATTGTCAACAGCGCAAAATTAAGTGATATTCCTAAGCAAAAAAGGAAAAGACCCTTACATTAATATGCTTGCAAAAGGATGCAACGCAATTCCTGTTTCGTCTGAAGACTTCGATTATGACTCGTCTAGTGAACCAATTGTACTCCGAGGAATACTGCAAACTAAGTTAATGAATCGATGCCTCCGAGACAGGAGAGACTTCTATTACATGGACACAGGATATTTCGGCAACGAAAATAGCAGTAGTAAGATATGGCATCGTATTGTTAAGAATGGGCTTCAGCATAATACAATAATCGACAGGCCGGATGATCGTTTCAAGAAACTTAATAAGCGTATCCAGCATTGGACCAAGAGCGGTAGTAAAGTGTTAATAATTCCGCCAGGACCAAAACCTTGCAAGCATTACGGAATTGACATTAACACGTGGACTAATCAAGTCGTAACAGCAATCAAACAGCACACTGATAGGCCCTTTGAGATCAGAACAAAGCCAAAGTACAGAAACGATCGAGTGTCGTCGGACACTCTGCAATCGGCATTGCTTAACGACGTATATGCTGTAGTTGCATACAATTCTATTGCAGCGGTAGAATCGATATTTAATGGCATTCCTGTGTTTACTACGGGTGTTGACAATGCAGCAATTCCAGTTAGTAGTCAAGACCTGACTCAGATAGAATCCCCGTACTATGCAGAAAGAGATAAATTATATAAGTGGGCTTGTTGTTTAGCATACGGACAATATCATGTCAGCGAGTTAAGAAACGGCACAGCTATAGGAATGGCTTATGAAAACGGTTAGGGTTTACTATGCAGGAATTCCTGTAAAGAACAAAAACGCAGAAAAGCGGCAAGTTCTAGAAGACTTCCACAGCGGAGTACCTAACGGCCAGAGCACAGCAGTTGAGACTCAAAATTGGGAGCCATCTAATTTAGCTGTCATTCAAGGATGGGCGGCTGAGGACTGCAAGTCGTCGTCACACTTATTATTTCGTCGACACGTTATTGAGCAACAACGTCGCACTGGCGGCCACACTTTAGCAATCGACAGCAACCTTTTCCTGTACAGAGACCCTGGCAATACGCACAACTACCTACGGTTTAGCTTAGATGGCATCTTTCCTACAACCGGGAACTACTTCACAGACTACGTTGATCCAGCAAGATGGCAGAAGATTAGTCGTGATCTAGGAATCAGTCTAAAGCCGTGGACCGACAACGGAAGATTTATCTTAATTGCTCTACAGCGTAACGGCGGTTGGAGCATGGGAGAAACTGACGTTGTTAAATGGTGCGAGGATACCGTCCGTGAAATTAGAAAATATACCTCTAGGCCTATAATCGTAAGAGCACACCCTGGCGACAACCGGGCCCGAGAATACCTTAAGAAATTAAACGTTGATGTTAAAATAAGCAACAATCAAGCACTAACAGACGACTTTAAGAAATGTTGGGCCGTTGTTACTTATAATTCTAGTCCAGGAGTAGCAGCAGCCATTGAAGGAATTCCTGTCTTTGTTACAGATCCTGTTCCGTGCAAAAGTCAAGCGTATGCAGTGTGTAACACTGATTTGAGTAAGATAGAATCACCTATGCGGCCAGACAGGCAAGAATGGATTGAAAAAGTAGCAATGAGCCATTACAACTTTGACGATCTAAAGTCTGGGGTTGCTTGGCAGTATATTAGCAGATATGTCTAGACGTGTAACCTTGCAAAAAACTCCTTAACTGTTTCTTTCACTCTTTCTTTAAAGTTACGTTTAGGGTCGTTAGGTGACATTAATTTGCTGACTTCTTTTTTTTTTTAGACCAGGCTTTGGTTTTTGTTAGACTCTGCTTACCTTCTACTTTAGCGACTCCCATAACGTAACTATGTATTTCCATCTTAACGACGCCCCTATTAATAGCATTATCTGCTGGCAAGAAGGTGTTACAGTATTTGTCTATTAGCTTTTGAGCAGCATGAGGCTTGATTGCATAGCCGCAGCACCCTGGCATAGACGGTGACTTGTAGTTAATGGCTTCTGGCTCTCCTTCTGGAGTTTCTAACAAATGCATCCATCTAGGACTTTTTTGCGGATGTCCTAGAGCCACTATTAACACATCTGTCCATTCTATGGGCTCAAACGCTCGATACATAATAATGTCATCTTCCCAGATAATTATGGGCTCGTTTAGTTCAACGCATTTTTGCCATAACGAAAAGTGACTCAAAAAACACCCTTTAACTCCGGGTTGCCCTGCTCCTTGTTGCTTTATTTGAGCATCCGATAGCTGTTGTCCTTTAAGAGTTACGGGATATAACGTCCTTCCTTCCTTTTTACAGATCTTAATAGCATCGTCGCCTCGTATGCCTTCAAACAGCTCTACGCCTGCTCCGAAACCTTCTAGGTCGTTCTTTAATTTAGTTGCTGTTTCTACGCTAGCAGGTATAGACGACAAGTGGATTATAAAGTTCTTCATTTCCAATATCCCTCTGGTCTGTTTGCTATCATATCTTTAGGCATTGATTTGCCAGCGTGTTTTCGAGCGCCTTTCAAATGATCTATCCACCGCCCTAGTTCACAGTTGATTAGCGGATGGCCACCTCCGCCTGACTTGGCTGTTTTTATATACATCTCAGCAGAATAGTCAAGAACGTTAGAGTGCTTAACGGTCTTGCGTTTTAGTATGTCGCCAAACACGTAACTGTCATGCCATTCTGCTAATGTAAAAATGCCGTTCTCAGCATCCTCGTAGAACTCTTCTAGTTCTTGTAAAAACTCTTGACAGGCCACGTTCTTTACATTCAACCCGTAGAAGCCACACTCCGGCCACGTTTGCGAACCTTTGCCTCTGCCCACGTATGTGAGCCATTTATTGTTGGGCAACAGCTTTTCAAACTCTTCGTAACTCCAAGCCGAGTGGACATAAGTGTCAGCATCAATCCATACACACCAATCTGTCGACCGTTCGCAAGCATCTAACACTGCGTAAATCTTATTCGCAAAACGCACAGCGTCCCACTTGAAAGCCTTGTTACTGTCCTTGCGCCTACTTCTTACAGGATCACCGGAGATGTCACCGTTTGCTTTGGGGACATTGCCCCACCTGTTCTTAAACTGACTGAGCTTGCGCAACACCTTTGCATCGAATATTGTAATCTGCTCTGGGTCAGGATTGTGTGGGGAGCAGTCCTCTGCGTATACTAATAGCTTGATACGCTTGTCAACGTGCTCAGCAAAGCTATCTAAAAATCGTTGTGCGTAAAGGTCAAGTCCGGGCTGGTGAAACGTTGTTACTAGTGTGATATCTGACACAGTGTCTCCTTATATTCTTAATCATATTTATAGGTATTTTAAACTACTAAATAGAATACTGAACAAGGGGAGTTATGAAATTTAGTCTCTGGACGCAATATGGCGCCCGCAATAGCGCCCCTGTCTTTGATGCGTTTCGCCGATCAATTATAGACAGTGGTCATACCGTTTTAGAAAATTCATTAAGTGGTGATGTTGATGTAATATGGAGCGTGCTTTGGAACGGCAGAATGGCGCCGAATCAACGAATCTTTAATACCGGCAAGCCAACAATAGTCCTAGAAGTTGGCGCTATTAAACGGGGTATTACATGGAAGGTAGGGTACAATGGTATTGCTCGACACAATATAATCAGCAGTTCCTGTACGTCCGAGACACGAGCAAAGGATTTAGGACTACCATTCAAACCGTGGCGCAGTGACGGCGAACACATATTGATATGCTGCCAGAATCCAAAAAGCCACTTGTGGGCAAACTTGCCAACACCTTCTGACTGGATCACTCAAACTGTTAACACCATTCGTATGCACTCTAATAGGCATATAATAGTCCGGCCACATCCTAGAGCGCCACTGAGATGTCAGTTACCAACAAGCAAGAATATTTCTTATCAAATACCCAGTAAGATACCTGCGTCCTATGACGACTATAACTTGAGTTTTACAAAAGCACACGCTGTTATAAACCCAAACTCAAACCCAGGCCCGCAAGCTGTTCTCAACGGTGTTCCGGCGTTTGTAAATGACTCTAGTCTAGCATATAATGTTAGCAATACTGATTTGTCAATGATCGAGAATCCACGTAAACCTGTTAGAACGCAATGGCTCGACACGTATGCACGCTCAGAACATACCCTAGACGAAATAAAACAAGGAATTCCCCTCTCTAAGTTGTTGATAATACTTGACTTTTGATAAGATCTGTTGTATTATATTGTTTTATCATATATAAGAGGCAGTTATGGAACTGGAAGATTTCAGCATCGAGGACATCGTAGAGATTGTAGTTGGCCAACAACAACAACTAGGTGCCTTTGCACTTCTACCTAAAGACAAGTCTGTGCTGGGTAGCATGGGTAAACAAACAGCCAAAGGCACTAGTCTTACTGACCTACAGTACAAACTACTGTATACAATTCTTGTACAAGACCATTACATTGCACAGTTTGAGCACAGAGGTTTTACTAAGGAAACATACTTGGCAGTACTAAGCAACACACGCACAGAGCTACGAGACGTTGATCGTTCAAAAACAATGACGGTTACCTATGAGATTCCTAGCATACGCAATCGGTGGACAGCAGCGTCTGGGACAGCAGAAACCGTGACAAAAGATAGTCCGTGGATTAAGTTGAGCTTTCCGTTCAACAAGAAGCATCTTGTCAGCGTAAATGAATTCAGCAAACTGACCAGTAATTATGTGCACTTAACAAGCAGTCGTGATCACTACTTCAAGATCGACGAACGTGTGGTATACGAACTTGTCAAAGAATTTCAGTACAAAGGTTACACAATCGATAAAGAACTGATTGAGTTCTACAACGAAATCAAGCATGTAGCTAAAAACCCAACAGAGTATCAGCCTACTGTTAAAAACGGTGAACTTGTAAACTTTCACCCGGCAACAGAAAAATGGTTGCTTGATCATTACGGTGTTCCGAGTCAAGACACAGCAGTTAGATACAAAGATCATTCGATACAGTTTGACATTGCAAACATCGACGAGGCTTTGCTAAGTGATGCCAGTGAGACTCTAAGTGCTCTCAGCAAGAGCTTGATCAACAGGAAATCTGTACAGGTCCTAGTACGTCCAGACGACTGGTTACAAACCGACATTGTTCATTCACTGGTAGAACTTGAAAGGTTGCCTGTGCTGGTTATTCTTGACACTGATGATTGTCTGCGTGATCTAAGAACCAGCTTCGAAAGGTTTAATCAATACGTTGATCGAAGCGAAGTAAGCGTGTTGTTTAGAGTAAGTAACGAAGTAAACCCAGCGTTTAACACGTTTGTCAAAGAACATAAGATTAACAACCCAGTTACTGAGAAAACAAAGGTAGTATACATCTGCAAAGACAAGCTACCGAAACCACTGCTGAAAAGCGAGTGGATGCCTGAAAGTGTAGTCAGAATAGGCAGCACAAGGTTGCAGATTAAGATAGATCAGTGGATCTGTGACTGTGACATGGTAATACACTATGACAAGGTTGCGTCTCCTTGGAGTCCTTCAAGTTACACGTATATGAGTTATCAGTCTGAAAAAAGGAAAATTGAAAAGATATAATGCCAACATGTAAACTAATCATCGACGACGAAGTCAACATAAAGCTAGAAGGCTTGCCTGTTGATGTTCGTCGTAAAATTTCATCAGCACTAAAGTTTGAGGTACCCTACGCAAAACACATGCCGCAATACAAGCTAGGACGCTGGGACGGCAAGGTTGCTTTCTTTGGTATCGGCGGTAGTGGTTACGTAAATCACTTAGACAAGGTCGTAGAAGTACTGGACAGATGCGGTTATACAATCAGTGAAATTGAGGACCGCAGACAACCAGTTACATTTAACTTTCCTAAGATCACCGAAGAGTTTTGGGGAGACACTTGCTGGCCAACTGGGCATCCTGCTGAGGGCGAACCTATTCGCATGCGAGACTATCAAGTTGAGGTTGTTAATAACTTCCTTGAAAATCCCCAATCACTTCAGGAGGTTGCTACTGGTGCAGGTAAGACCATCATCACAGCCACGCTATCAAGGATTACAGAGCCGCATGGACGTAGCTTAGTTGTTGTGCCTAACAAAAGTTTGGTTAGTCAAACAGAAAAAGACTATATCAACTGTGGGCTGGACGTAGGTGTATACTTTGGTGACAGAAAAGAACTGGGCAAGACCCACACTATATGTACATGGCAGTCACTAAACATCCTCGACAAGAAAAACAAAGCAGGTGACTCGGTACTGAGTCTTGCAGAGTTCTTAGATGGAGTGAGCACTGTTATTATAGACGAAGTGCATCAAGCAAAAGCAGAAGTTCTTAAAAGATTGCTTACACAAAATCTTAAGAATGCCCCTATACGCTGGGGCCTAACTGGTACTGTGCCCAAGGAAGCATTTGAGTTTGAAAGTATCCATGCAAGTCTTGGTCCTGTTATTGGTAAGATTAGTGCAAAAGAATTGCAGGACAAAGGCGTGCTGTCACAGTGTCATGTAAACATAATGCAGTTACTTGATGTACAAGCATTTCAAGACTATCAGTCTGAGTTGAAGTATTTGGTCACTGATCCAGACAGACTTGCTTATATGGCCAGGGTACTAAACAAGATCAAAGAAACAGGAAACACACTTATTCTTGTTGACAGAATCTCCGCTGGCAAAGAACTAGAACTAGCAATTCCGGATAGCATCTTTATCAGTGGTAGTATGAAAGTCAACGAAAGGCAGGATTCTTATGACGAAGTACAAGACGCAACTAACAAGGTTATTATTGCTACATATGGCGTGGCCGCGGTGGGCATCAATATTCCACGTATTTTCAATCTTGTACTAATTGAGCCAGGCAAAAGTTTTGTGCGAGTAATACAGTCAATCGGTCGAGGCGTTCGTAAAGCCAAAGACAAGGACTTTGTACAGATATGGGATTTCACATCTACATGTAAATTCGCCAAGCGACACTTAACTGCTCGCAAGCGTTTTTATAAAGAGGCACACTATCCGTTTACTATTGAAAAGGTAGATTGGACAGAGTCAAAAACAAAAACAACAAAGAGGTAATATGAGTTATAATGTTTTAAATTTGCAGTTATCACCGTGCCATCTTTTATAGTTGCCAGGGGACACTACTTTGTTGCAATGTGAGCAAGAAATTTTAGTTCGGTCTTCCGCTCGCTTGCTCATTAATTGTTTAGTGTCGTTAGAGTGTACAAGGCCGGTCCTAGCTTTTGAAATTTTATCGCCGAAGTCTTTGGGTTTCTTTCTACCCCTAAGAGATGATGAAATTTTTGACTTAGTGTCTTCGGATCTAGGACCGTCGTGTTTTCCTTTGTTAGCAGCTGATATTTTTGCTTTGGTGATCTCTGAATGGGTATACCAGCTTCTTGAATTAGTAATTTTTTCTACTACATCTTTATTGTTACGTGTGTGCCCTTTGTTTTTATTAGACAAGATTTCTTTAACTTCGTTAGTATGTGTTTTATTTTTAAAAGGAGATTCTTTGCCCGTTCTTTTTTCTGACATTAATGCTCTTGTCTGTGCGGAGACTGTTTTACCTTTATGCAAGGAGCTAAGTTCTTTAGATAGAGTTTTCTTTAATTTTTCGTATACTCTTGCTGTGACGTATCTATCTTGGTACTTGTTAGATACTCTGAGCATATTCAATGCAAAATACATTTGACTTTTTGCTTTACCTGTAGTAAACTTAGTTAATAAAAGGTGACAAATAAAATGTTCTCTTGCAGTTAGCTTTACTAGATTATTAGAACAATTAGTACCACCTAGAGATTTAGGAAGAACATGATGAATTTCGTAGTATCCTAATAAGTCTCTAGACTGTGCTGATATGATAATGTTATCATACCAGACTTTATATTTGTTGTGTATGAACATAACATTATTTATCAAATAAATAAGATACATAAGGAGAACTAAAATTCGTATACTAACCCTAGATAACAAATGCTTTAAGCTAGACAAGTTACCAGACGAACTCGAAGAAGACGTTCGGTTTGCAGTATTAGATAATAGTGATCCAAAGGACCCAGACTTCTTTTGGATTCCATTAATATTTCTTGAGTCGTTTAGTGCACCCGCAGTTGTGCTGAGAATTGAAGGCAAAGAGATAACAATGCCTGTAGACTGGAGTATGGCCATAGGCTGTTCAGAAACAGGTAACGATATCGAAGTACTGCCACTTACAAGTATTAATGACAGAGGGTTTGAAGCATTTCTTTTTAACCCGTTGGATGGATTTAGAGTTGAGTTTGAAGAGTTTGAGATTGTAAATTTTTACTCAGACGTCAAATGGTATTTTCCTAAAATGAAAAACGGTCAGTTACTTGCAGTGCCGATATCAGACGGTCCTAGTCCACTGTGTGCTTATTTTGTCAAAGACATTAGCAGACAATGCGAAGTAATCAGCTACTCGGATCTATTTTAGATGGGTAGCTTAATTCCAGGCGAAGTGTTAGTTTACGAAAGAGTTGACGGAACAGTTTATGCAAGGTACCGTGATGCTCCCTTCAATCGAATACCTCGTTGGGAAATAGGCGGAACTCCTAGGATGGATCCAACGTTTGAAGAATGGATGTACCTCAATCGGCTAGCTAAAGAAAACGAAACAATACGTAAACAGCTTGACAGATTAATGACACTGTATTATACTGTAAAGAATGACAAATTCGAGGAAAACAAATGAGTGACAAATACGAAGATATAGACTTTGACAGTGTAGAAAACATTGTCGAACTTGCTGAAGTGTTCACCAAAGGCCCGTACGATACACAGGCTAATACCACAGAATACAAATCCTACAATGGCATAATTGAGCAGTACAATAACTCAACTCGCAACAACTACGAAAACGCTGCAATGGTACTTTACGTAGATCGCAGAAGGATGCTAACTGAAAAAATTGTTGACTTGAAATCAATGTGGGTTGACGAAGACGGGCTGAGAACCGCCCGCCCACTAAGGAAACCAGATGGCGAATAAGTTACCAATCAAAGACATTCTAGCTGCTATCGACATGAACGCAAAGGAAGTGTGGAAGGAGCTAGAACCAGACGAGCGTAAACAAGTTAGTTTCTGGCTATTGAATCGTTATGCAAGCAGCGTATCCGGCAGCCGCGAGAAGCAGGAACTTGCGGTACTGAAAACTAACGAGTACTACAATAAATATTTTAACGACATTGGAGTAGGTAAGGACAACGGCCACCCGCAACTGATGTGGCAATTGTTATGCGCAAGTGCAGGCACCGAACAAATCGAATTTCACAAGTGGATCGGCTTTAAGAAGAAAGGCGGTAATAACGATAAGGCAGTGAAGTTACTTGAACGCATTTACCCTAACATGAAAACAGACGAGGTAGAATTACTTGCTGGATTATCTACAAAGAAAGAACTCAAACAATTGGCTGAAGAACATGGCATCGAAGGCGTCAAGCTCTGATAAACCTTATAGGTGCGAGTACTGCAAGACAGGATTCGTAAGGGAAAAAACATTAATGTCTCATGTCTGCGAAAAGAAGCGCAGAGCATTGCAAAAGGATGAAAAACGGGTCAAGCTAGGCTACATTGCCTTCAACCAGTTTTACAAACTCAGTGCTGGCGCAAAGAAAGACAAGACGTATGAAGAGTTTTGTAACAGTCAGTACTATAACGCCTTTGTAAAGTTTGGCAGTTTTGTGTCTAACGTCAATCCGTTGTATCCTGAGAAGTATATCAACTACGTTGTAACCAGTGGAGTGAAGTTGGATCAGTGGTGCAAGGAAGAGATGTATGAGAAGTATGCAACAGAGCTGATCCGCAAGGAAGGTGTAGAGACAGCACTTGAACGCACAATCACTACAATGTCAGAGTGGGCAGAAGAGAACAATTCAGTTTGGAACCATTACTTCTTGTACGCAAGTCCCAACAGAGTTATCTGGCATATACGTGACGGGAAAGTATCTCCTTGGCTCATGCTGAACTGTAAATCCGGCAAAGAAATGCTAAGTAAATTTAACGATGAACAACTAAATCTAGTGTATCACGTTCTGGACCCGCAGCATTGGGCCCTTCGTTTTAAGCGACAGAAAGACGACGTGCAACTGGTCAAAGACGTAGTTAAGCGTAGCAAACTCTAGGAACACTGATGAAAATACTAATTATGGGGCTGCCGGGCAGCGGTAAGACATGGTTAGCAGAGCGATTGCAAAAGCATTTGAATTGTGCTTGGTTTAACGCAGATATAGTACGCAAGATGGCAAACGACTGGAACTTTGATCGTAGTTCAAGAACACGGCAGGCCTACCGTATGCGCAACATGGCTGACTACGAAGTAGGGTGCGGCGTTACTGTTATATGCGATTTTGTATGCCCATCTGACGAAGCAAGATTATCCTTTCGTCCTGACATAACAATTTGGCTTGACACAATTAGTATCAGTCGGTTCGACGACACAAACAAGGTGTTTAACGAACCCAGCTATTGCGATATACACATCGACAATTATTTGTCAGACTCTGAAATTAAAAAACTAGCAGAACGACTTAAACAAAGGATGAAGTGACATCGATATAGACATTGACTTTCCGGATCGATCAGAAGTGCTTAACAAACTCGAGCATCGTGTTGCTAAGTTGACCACAAACAAGAAGCACAATACAGGGGTGTATGTTACAGAGATACCGCATACGCCCACGGACAATTTGGCTACAATTGATTACAAAGCTGCCGAGCAAAGAGGTTATTTTAAACTTGACTTTCTTAACGTCAGTATCTACGAAGGTGTTAAAGACGAAGAACATCTCGTAGAGTTAATGGAAAAAGAACCTATGTGGGACTTGCTTGAGCATGACGAATTTGTTGACCAAGTGTTCCACTTAGGCGGGCACGGCGAGTTGCTGAGAACAATGAAACCTAAAAATGCCACCCAGTTAGCAGCAGTTCTGGCAATGATACGTCCAGCCAAAAGATACCTGGCGGGCAGGGACTGGAGTAGTGTCATGAAAGAGATCTGGGTTCGTCCAGAAGGCGATGAATATTTCTTCAAGAAGGCACACGCGCTGAGTTACGCTATGGCAGTTATAGTACACATGAATTTGCTATGTGAACAGATCAGTTCTTAGGTTTACGGACTAGCTGTATTGATTTACGTTTTACACGTTTAATGGCGAGATTGTTTATATTGACACATGGACCTGTTGTTACTTTGACATCCTTTGAGTTCATAGTGATAATAGAATAACGAAACGGCTCCATTTCTCGTCTAAGAAAAATATTAATTGGTATAGAACGATTTGACTCCCACCACCATATTTCTCCTAGTTCAATAAATTCTCTTTTTTCCTGCTCGCTTTTTAGTGTCGTAAAAACATACATGCTGGTTACTACTTGGTCTTGATTAATGATAATCCCAACATATTCTTGTCCGCCGTAGCTGACTATGCTGATAAAAGGAAAGTTTTCTTTAATGTCTTTAGTTAACATGTTTTAGTTTAGTAGTCTCGATAAATATAGTATGCAGCTTACACCAAGATATTTAGTCAAAAACAGAACCCTGATTATTTCAAATGAAGTAGGCGTTATCACGGAGTATAGACCAGTGTATCAAAGAGAGCTACAAGTATATCGCGGCATCGACAATGTCCTAGAATTTCAGATCCTAAATTCAGATCAAAAGCCTATCCCTTTAGGCACTAGGCAAGCTAGATTTGTTGCGTTTGATTCGAACAATAATATGATTATCGATCGAACAGCTACGACCATTATCGCAAACAAAGGACTGGTTAATGTTACTATTACTGACAACGACGTATTGAATGTCAAGCAGCAATACCTACACTATAACGTCTACATTGTTAACGACAACGACACTCGCACACTCACGTACACAGACGAACACTTTAATGCAAGCGCAGTAATCTACCTAAGTTCAAGAGCATACCCGGGTCCAAAAGCGTCAATAGAGATTGAAACGTTTAACTCACCTACAGGCGGATCAACTCTTTACTTCACTGATGCAATTTCTGCCGAACCCGGCGTTAATGGTAACGAAGCTATTCATACATTAGCCATTTACCCAGCTGGATTTATCGGCGACGTCATAGTCGAAGCAACACTTGAAAATCAAGTAGTTGGCGAAGCACAAGTTGACTGGGTAGAGATCGAACGAGTGACTCTTGACGGTACAGAAGAGCAGCTGATACCTATTAACTTTGTAGGGGTGCTTAGTTATATCAGAATACTAGCCACTGCTAACCCCAATGAAACTATTGAAAAAGTTTTAATTAGAAATTGACAAGTCATTGATTTGACTGTACAATTTAACTATGAGCGCAGTATCAGACGTTACCTTATCATACCTACCAGCGAAACGCAAGACAACTCCTAAAGGTTGGCTTAGCTTTAACGCTGTCTGTTGTCACCACAACGGACACGCTCCTGATAATAGAAGTCGAGGCGGGTTTATTGCCAACGGTGACGGAGGTGCATCTTACCACTGCTTTAACTGTGGTTTCAAGACGTCATGGCAACCGGGCAGACCCCTAACAGCAAAATATCGTAAGTTACTTAGGTGGCTTCACGTTCCTGACGGCGATATTAACAAGCTGACTTTTCAGGTAATGCGCGAGAACGAAGGCGTTGAAACCAAAGAACACGTCTTGGAAATGCCCAAGTTCAAGGAAGGCAAGTTACCTAAAGATAGTGTAAAGATCAGTGAATGTACAAACACAAGCAAGCATTTTATTGCAGTAGTTGAATACATGCAGAGCCGTGAGCTGTATCTAGAAGATTACCCGTTTCATTGGACACCTGACTTGGGCAAACGTGACAGATTAATAATACCTTTTTATCACGAGGGTATGTTAGTAGGATATACTTCACGTACAATACTCAAAGACAAGAAGCCCAAATACCTCGCCGAAGAACCCGGCGACTACGTGTTTAACTTAGACGCACAGACGTGGGACAAGGAGTTTGTGCTAGTCACAGAAGGCTCTATAGATGCCATTTACATCGGTGGTGTTGCACTGCTTGGCTCGGAGATAAGTGACGGACAAGCCATGCTAATAAACCGGTTAAATAAGGATGTTGTAGTTGTGCCTGACAGAGACAGCGCAGGCAAGAAACTAGTAGAAGACGCTATCGGGCGTGGATGGAGTTTGTCTATGCCCGAGTGGGAAGATGATATCAACGATGTTGGTGATGCTGTATTGCGTTATGGACGATTGTACACATTGCTCAGCATTGCCCGGGCAGCAGAAAGCTCTCCTTTGAAAAACAGGTTGAGAGCAAAAAAATGGTTTATACAAGGCGATGAATACAATTGAATCAGGATACGCGCAGAGTGAGTTTGATGACGCAACCATTGTTTGCATCGACGGAGAAGGCGAACTCGAGTCTATTAGTATATGGACAGCTCAAGGAAGTGACTTAGAAAAGGTATACGCACAACAATTTCCCCACAGCGTGGGCATGTGGTATTCCGCAATGGAAGAACGCATAGGATTAGATCCGAACAGAACTACATTGTTAGAACTATCTGATTACGGAGATCCTAATAGGCTATTTCTTGATGTGTTGCATGATTTTATAGCAACAATCGGCTGTGGTTGGAATCCGTGCACTGAAATAAAGCATGACTTAAGAAACGGTTGCATGTGGTGGCATCCTGAGTTATTCACAGAACAGGATTTACTTGACATAGCTGCGGCGACTCAACAGGTTTACATATACATTTTACAAAATATAGTTGCATGGAGCAAGATGCATTTACCCAGCAGAAATTTAGTGCTAGAAGGACTGCATCCTCTGCGTGAAGCAGACGCAATAAACCTATATCAGATCTACAATCAGATTTACATAACACGTTGAAAACATTGACAAAAACAATAAAAGGTGGTATATTTAACGAATGACAACAAGACAAAACACAGACTACGGGTATGACATACAGAAGATTTACTTAGAAATGATGATGACAGACGCCGAGTCGTTTGTACGTTGTCAAGCAGTGTTTGATTCAGATGCATTTGACAGACGCTTGCAACCAGCGGCAAAGTTTCTTGACAACTACGTTACTGAACACAATGCAATGCCCACCTTTGATATGTTAAACGCTGCGACCAAGACACAGCTCAAAGATCCTGGACAGCTACAAGAAAATCACTATGATTGGCTGCTAACAGAGTTTGAAACATTCTCAAGACACAAAGCACTTGAAGCAGCTATCATGCAGAGTGCAGACTTGCTGGAAAAAGGCGAGTATGGCCCTGTTGAAGACTTGGTAAAGAAAGCTGTCCAAATTGGTCTTCAGAAGGACCTGGGCACAGACTACTTCAGCGACCCGAGAGCACGCCTAGAAGCTATTAAAGACAACAACGGACAGGTTGCTACCGGCTGGGACGACTTAGATAAAAAGCTATTCGGTGGCTTTAACAGAGGCGAGCTAAACATCTTTGCTGGTGGCTCAGGTGCAGGTAAATCACTGTTCCTTGCTAACCTAGGTGTGAATTGGGCGCTGGCTGGTTTGAACGTATTGTATGTCACACTAGAGCTAAGTGAGAACTTGGTATCTATGCGTGTCGACAGTATGGTTACTGGAGTAGGCACCCGCGACATCTTTAAGAATATCGACGACGTCGAAATGAAAGTTAAGATGATCGGCAAGAAATCTGGCAAGTTCCAAGTCAAGTACATGCCATCAGGCAAAACACCCAACGACATCAGAGCGTATGTTAAAGAGCTTGAAATCAAAACAGGGCAGAAAGTTGACGTACTGTTGATTGACTACTTGGATCTATTGATGCCTAATGGTGCTAAGATTAGTGCAGAGAACCTGTTCATCAAAGACAAGTATGTTTCAGAAGAACTGCGTAACCTAGCAATGGAATTGAATACAGTGTTTGTAACTGCGGCGCAGTTGAACAGGGGCGCGGTAGAAGAGATTGAATTTGATCACAGTCACATATCAGGCGGCCTAAGTAAGATACAGACAGCAGACAACGTGTTTGGTATCTTTACCAGTAGAGCAATGCGAGAACGCGGCCGCTATCAAATACAGCTAATGAAAACACGTAGCTCAAGCGGCGTGGGCAATAAGATTGACTTAGGCTTTGATGTAGATAGCCTGCGTATTGTTAACTTAGATGAAGACGAGGATGATGCAGCGGCGGCAGCAAACAGTGGCGGAGGTAGCGGAGCTATTGTAAATGCACTCAAAAGAGGCAATACATCTACAAGCGAACCACACGACGATCCTAGTGAAGGCAAACAGCTAGGCAAGGTTAGAGCAGAGACTGATAGTACTAAGCTGCGACAGTTTCTAAATAACTTGCCAGGAGACGACGATTAACAGGCGCAAGGACGCCTGTCGCCGTCTGTCGCAAGCTCCTATAGTTTATTAGTGCGCTGGTGCCAGGTTTGGATTATTCAGGATCAGCAAGCTTCAATCTAACTTGCACTTTGCGGATATAAACAGTCACATTACTCGGATATTGGGTGTGCGGCTGTAAGTCAATTACTACGCCAAAATCTGGGCTAACGTAGTCTAACTTTGTAGCTGAAGACAGCTTCCAGTCACCGAGTGTACCGGAATAGGTAAAATCGTCAGTGGCTTCTAGGTTGGCCATGTTCGCGCCCATCCGCTTAGTTCCGTCCCAGATACCAATCACTTTGTCTTGTGTTCGACCAAGTCGACTTGCTTTAAGACGTATTTCAATAGACTCTACAACTTGCCCGTCTAGTTCAAATCCAAAGTCAGTAAACACGAGCGCAGTTGATTCTGTAGTAACTAACTCGCCAAAGAAGTTTGCTGTGGATTTAATAGAGGTTTTACTAGTGAGGACACTAGAGACATTATTGTCAACAAATTGTATTTCGTTGCTTTCGATGCCCTGTGTTTTTCGAGGGGATTTCCAAGGAGTCCATGACATTGATTAATATCCTAAACCGAACGTCACGCGATGGTAACGTTTGGTGTTACGTCGTAGGTATCGTTTTCGTTAAACGTATAAGGACCGTTAGGATCAACTTCGATTGTTAGGATACGCGGAGTAGTGCCCGTGGTTACAATAGCGTAGCCTTGCACGGATCCAGACCAGCCGCCTGTGCCTGTAGTAAACGTCTGCAGAGCATAGCTAGCAGTATCGTCAGTTACAGTCCAAGAACCGTCGGTAAGAGCAATTCTTGCATAACCGGTACCGGTTGGCTCAGTTAGTGTAGCTGCGGTGATCGTTTCACCTGGTTCTGAGTTTGTAAAAAGCAAAAGCTCAAGGTCAGTGCCGCGGTCAACATCAGCATTTGCAAAAATAAGGTTGGCGATTAACGTTTCGCCTTCGTTGGGGGTAAATCCAGCCATTTTTCGATCTCCATTAATGAAAATATGTCATGTATTTAGTTTCATTAAATGAAGCTTTTAATTTACTGAATCTCTATTCGGTGGGGAATTCTAGAACCTCGTTGAAAGAATCACATGCTTCAACTTCAATACCACATAAGTCGACTCTAGATTAGTTAATGATGAAAACAGTATACACTGATTCGAGCCAGTTGTCAACCCCAGATTCCCAGCGGCGTAGGCCCCGAAGCCGCGAAGCGGTTAGCGCATTTTGCAGCGGTGCGCAAATACCTGCCGCTAACACGTCTCAGACTGCCTGCCGCTAACACGTCTCAGACTGACCTGTCGCTAACACGTCTCAGACACTGTGACGCACACTGTGACCACAACGTTCGAACAAATCTCTTCTGCATTGTGTGTTATTCTAGGGATTGTAGTGCAGAATCCCTAGGCAGGACTAGCAGAGGCTGTAAAACGTCAACAAACGTGCCTGTCGCCGCGTACAACAAGACCTAAGCTTCTAGACGTGTGCTAGCCTACCCTTAGTCTTTCGATTTGCTTTTCATCACACAACCACATGACAGCAAGAGTGCGCATACTATCCGTATCGAACTCAATGGCATTAGATGCCGACTGGCAACCGTATACGTCATAGTCGATCAACCATTCACTTATAGTGCTGGTTAGGATGTTCATTTCTTGCTGGGTAAGGGTGGGTTCTGAGTATTCAATAATGAGTCTGTGCATGAGTAATATTTACACGGTTTAGTATAATTCACACTATAAGACTACCATTCGCGGCCCCTTGGGTAACACAGTATTTCACAGCCTAGATGCACACTTGATCACAGTAGCCAGTGAGGTACAAGTGCGCTCTGCGCACTGTGCTTTCGTTCGCACTCAGCACTGTTGTTAGTGCCCGAAAAGGG
>Ga0306907_1000398_pt1 | contig 19435 bp, 18 predicted proteins | sample AntRauTorcE11898_FD_190415 | JGI IMG/M metagenome (GOLD analysis project Ga0306907, IMG submission 190415) | Saline lake microbial communities from Rauer Islands, Antarctica - Metagenome Torckler E11 #898 (v2) (version 2) | ecosystem: Environmental > Aquatic > Non-marine Saline and Alkaline >... | reverse complement strand
ATTAGTCTGCTAACAAAGAAATAGAACAGTAATATTGGAAAATTATTTGTCAAAGTCTCTTATAAGAACACATATGGACTCCTCCAACCCAAGCCGAACTACGGGACCAAGTCCAATAGATATTCTTTTTCCGATGCTGATTTTTGCTGCTTTCGGTGCGTTACTTTTTCGTATAGTTGGTGCTGCAGCTGGTGGAACCCTCGGCATAGCTATAGGTTCAATCGTTGGAAGCAGAGATATATGAGGGATATCTACTGATTGACCAAAGGATGTCGTATTGCTGAATTTACCCTCTAAGTATAGCAATCAGACATTGGTATCGACGACGCTGAGTCCAGCTGTGACGGCGTAAACTGGTCGGTTCAACATTAGTCTCGTAGATATGGATCTACAGAACTCACAGTGCGGATCGTCGACCATGAACTCGAAAGTAGGTCGACACACAGTACAGAAATTCAATAGATGAGATAGTTGAGGAAGTAGTCGAGGTAGTATCTTAACCAACAGACGATAGCCTAGCCAGCAACTGTTGGTTAACGTCACACCGACTAGATCTTCAATTCACGGAGTGGCCTCACACAGAAGGAATCTGGCTCGGCGACCGACTCCTCACGCCCACACCCCTGCTTCGTCCCCACCGTTTCACGCGACAGCCGGTTGATCAGCTCAGTACGCACATGCCGCCGACTGAGCAGCGTATTATGCTCGCCCAGTCGGTCGTCAGAATACCGCTTCTGGAACCGCTCGCCCGTATCGTCGACGGCGAAAAATCGTGTTCGCTTCTCACCCCAGATCTCCGATGAAACGTATTCGGCAGCCACCGGTTCGTGGGTGAGCTCGACGAGGACGCACTCAACGAATGAAACAATGGAGATCGGGCTCCGATCGTTGGGCACGGTCAGTTCGAGATCGGCCCACGGTGGATCGGTCGTATATTCGGTCTGGTTCGAACTTAGTTGATACCGCTGTGGATTGTATTCAGTCGACATAGTTTGTAGTCTAGAAGGCGTTTTTTGTGCGCCCTCACCCCTCAGGGGGCGATAAAATGCTGTGTCGCACACAAGCACAAACACAGATAGCTCCGTATACCCGACCGAAGCGTTTGTATACATTGCAAACATAGCAAACGCTATGGGGACGATTTCCGCACGAGTGCCAGATGAATTAGAAACAGAACTTGAGACATATCTCGAAGACGAAAACCTTGACCGAAGTACAGCAGTTCGAAAACTGCTTTCAGAGAGCCTCGAAGACTGGCGTCGACAACAGGCACTCGAACAGCTTTCCGATGGGGCAGTGACATTCAGCAAGGCGGCCGAGCTCGCAGAGATGTCTGTCTGGGATTTTGCTCAGTTAGCCGAAGACCACGATATCACGTGGGTGGATGACGAGCATCTCGATGACGACCTAGAGGCACTCTGAATGTGGGTCTTTGATGCAACGCCACTCATCTATCTCGCGAAAGTCGACCACCTCACACTGATCTCAGAGCTCGACGAGCCCTGTGTCATTCCAGATCGAGTCTATACCGAAGTTGTCGACACAGGCATCGAACAAGGCTACCCGGATGCCCGGCGTATCGAACAAAGCGTCGAAGATGAGAGCTTCAGCGTGATTTCAGTAGACAACGATGAGTTCTTTTCACGAATTCAACGAAATCCTAAGCTAAGCGACGCCGATGTTGCTGTCCTTACCTGTGCATACACACACGACGGTGTGGCCGTGATGGACGAGACATATGGACGCGACGTCGCATCGACCGAGGGAATCACGACACGCGGCACTGCGTACCTTGTGCTGTATCTTGCTAGCCAGAACGTCATCAGTGTCGAGAAAGCACGAACAGTGATCGATGCAATGGTAGAAGAAGGGTGGTACTGCTCACCCAGCATGTACGCGAAAATCGTTCAGAAACTCAATTCGTTTTCAGAGTGATTCGAAGGCTTGTTTGATAGCAAGTTAGTAACTCGGTCCCAGTCGTCTGTCACACTTCGGCCTCGGCCAGTCGGTGTGCTTCGTCGACTTGGATAGCAGCCTTCGCAATCGCAAGGTTGCGACGTGTCGACTGCCACTGGCCGACATCACTCCAACCCTCATCGCCGGGTTCGAGTTCGATCACGAGATCTTCGGGACTTTCGACGTCGTAGGTCTCACGGAACTCCGCGATTGACTCTTTCATCTCCTGGATGCCCTCGACCAGTTCCTGATGTGAACACGTCGTGCGCAGTTCTTCGATACGTCTGTCGACGAGTCGACCCTGATTGCGTTTGTACAGGGTAGTACGGCCGTCCTGTTCGGTAGTGCCGATTCCCTCCTCGACGAGTTCCTTGAGATACTTTCGGGTAGTTGGTTCACTCACGCGAGCGCGGTCTGCAATGGTGCTGACCTTCGAGTAGGTGGTTGTCTCCTCGAGTATCTCTTTGATGCGCTCTCGGGCCGTCGTCGACTCCATCCACTCGTCGACCACCCGTTCGTTGATGTCGGTCATGGCTTACTATCTGGTCCGCTAAGAAATATATCTTTCCCAAGATCGCATTTATTATCTAACACTGCCGGGATATTTGAGCGTCTGAGTAGTAGTCGACCCAATCTCTCTCCACCTTTTCACCCATTAGTAGAAAATAAATCACAGAAAATCAGACTTGAACAATCTAAGTGTTATCTGATACATCATCTGTATGTCCTATACTCCAAATGGCCTTTCGGCCAGAGAGAGCCAGCGGCGTTTGCACCATTGTACCTAGCCTTTCTTTGGACTGTTTTAGAGGTACAGAGGGGCATACCACGACCTCAGATCAGCCAAGAGGTCCGTCGGGCACTTCTCTGTTCGTTTTGATGACCCCGACGCATTTACGGGAAAGTTGAAGTGCCTAATTGTCCCCGACGAGGGGTTAAAACGCCTAAAATCGGCTAAATTGAGCTAAGTGAAGGATTATAACGAGAAATACGGGCAGACACTCAAATCAAACTCAAACGTGATTTTAAGATCAAAACTATACTATTCTGCGTATATCAGCAGTTAGAGACCCTGAAAAGTGCCCGACGGATTCTACAGGCAGGTTGTTCCGGACTCACAACGAAAACATACTAATTCTGGTACTTGGTCCAGCAGGGTCAGAACTCGCTTGTAGTCGACCCCGTCTCATCCAACAGGTCATACATCTCATCTGGGAAGGGAAGACTCCCCCAAATCGAATATGGACACTGATCCTCACCGATGCAGTACCGCTGCATGTCATCATTACCGCAGTTCATCGGAAGCGGGGTGTCACCACCAATTGTATTCGAGAATTCATAGCGGAGCTGATAGTCTGTAACCTGCTCGTCATACCATGACCAGCGCGAAAAGACGCCTTTGAGATCTTCTACAATCGTATCCAGATCACTATCTTGGTACTGAGGGAGCCACATTACCATCCGAGCGAAATTGTAGAGGTCTTTCCGGACGGGTTTCTGTTCATCAAGTCGCTCAGCCATGTTGGCCATGCAAGGCAGTTCGAAAAGATCCTCGATTGCATCGACAGTAATGGGCTGAACGCTACCCGTCGACTGTTGAATCCGATAGTGGTTGGTATTGTCCTCCTGTCGAATCGTGAGGCTACGGTGTTCACGATGTGAACCGAGAATATTCCCAAGGCTTCGTGGACTGGAGATCCGGCTACAGACGGTTCGCTTCCACTCTGCACGTGGTTCGTAAGCGTCCATTGCATCGTAGAGCGTCTTCGCTGAATAGAACTCACCGAGTACAACGGTTTTATCTGGATCATCCAGGATTGCATCCCGAAGCACACGGATTGTACGTTCACCGGGGTCCCAGTTTCGCCAGATACGCTCGTTGTGTCCGGTTTCGATGAAGCGGTCAATACGCTCAGAAATAGCCGTCTCGTTTGTCGTCAACCACGTAAGTTGATCCTCAGAGAGGTTCTTTTCGTGAACCCACAACAGTTTCTTGAACGCTCGTTTGGCGTACTCTCGATACTTGGTATCGAAATCGGTGACCGGAACATAGAGCCGGTTGTTCTTCACCTGCGTGAGTAACTCACCGGGGTTGCCGATCTCACTCTCAGCACGGACGAGACATTTGCGAGAGGCAGCAGGCATCGGAATTTCGAGATACAGTCCTTCTCCAAATTCCGGCATCTCTGTAATTGCCGTACAGACACGACCGGGATGTGGTCCGTCCTCCCCTGGACCCTTCGCATACAGCACCTCGGCAATATCCTGTTGAAGACTTGCCTCACCGAATTCTCGAAGTAGCGACGCGAGATTGTTGACATAGAGTTCTCGAATGTCGTAGAGTACCTGAATCGTACGCGGCGGTACATCCTCGAATGTCGGGTGTGCCTTGACACAGATCGCACTCAGTGTCGCAAGCACAGCCAAAATCCCAGGTTCGTCGACGAAGGGTTCCTCTGCAGCGTTGGTTCTACTCTTGTCTTTGAACGCCGCCGTTCCGAACCGTTCGAGGTCTTCCAACAGGTCTTCTGGTTGGTCTTCCCCATCAACGATATAGCGGTTGTAGCCTCGCGTGAATAGTTGGTTGATGCGTGCGGTACCATATTCGAGCGGGAGTGCAGCAACTCTGTAGGCATCACCCTCGTCGTCAGCAGGCGTCGACACACTCATTGCAGGACCTCTGGGGTTGCAGATCGAACGTCGAAGTTCGGGCTCTCGATTGGTTGGACGACACTACAGACATCGGTGTGTAATGAATAGGGAAGACGGGCAACACGTCGACGATCAGCAGTCACTACCGGGTCGATTGGAATCTCATAGGTTTCCTGTAGGAGGTCATTCAGCACCTCTCGACTCTTAGCGTCGTACCGATGGGCGAGGTCGGTATCGAGCAGGTAGATGTGAACGCCTTGGCCGCTGTAGACCACCATCGTCTCCTCGGCGTTGAAGTCGTCCTCAAAGATCTCCCGGAGTGCGAACCCATACTCGATAGTACGCTCAATATCCTCGAATGCGTACGAATAGCCTACTGGGTCCGCCTCTAGAATCCCTGCAGCATCCAGGAGGTCCTCGGAGTCTAATTCATCAGCGTTGTCCGGGACTGCTTCGGCTGCTCGTTGTCGGGCAATCTCCTTGGCATCAATATCGACAAGGAGTACCCACGGACGGTCCCAGTGATCGAGCGCATAGTAGACAGCATCAGGACAGGGTGCAGGCTTCTCAAGTAGATCGGGATCGGCGAGTGCGAACGGGCTCTTTCCGAGTGGGTCATTCCGAGCCGGGTGGCGGATGAATTCGACCACATCCCCAAAGTCGTTGAATGCGGCTGTCGTGCGTTCTCCCGACGCATTCGTCTGCCATGTATCTCGGCGGATGAAGTCTTTGGCTGGGACTCCGTCTTTTCGAACTGGATGTGATTCTCGAAAGGCAATGGCATACTGCTTCGGTCCACGTGCCGTAATGAACGATGGGAGCTGGTCGACATACGAGGGGAACTCCTCTGTGTAGTAGGTATAGATCTCCTCGCGTGTCGCCTGTCGCCACGTCATGAATTGTGCTCCTTGTCGAGATTGTTGAAGCTGCGAATCGTCGTCAGTCCCGGTGCATCCAACTCCTCGACTGTATCACGGATGTCGCTGAATGAGCGTGCTGCACGTCCACTGACGCTGCTCTCGATTCGGTTAGCCTCGGCCAACCAATCTAATACTTCGACGGCCGTTTCCCTCCGATTGAACGCCCAGATGGCCTTGGCGTCTACCTTACTCTGCTTGTCGTAGTCGTCGACAGGCGCATGCTTATTATTGCTCGAAAGTTCGGCTTCGCCGACCCAGATGAGTGTTCCTTCAGCATCGAAGCCAGCGACATCGAAGACCGTCTCGTCGTCGTATTGGTAGTAGGGTTTGACCTCTGTAACGTCGTCTTGGGCTTCCAACCACAGTTTGAGGAGCCTCACACCAACCTTGTGCGGAGTCTTTTCACCGATATCTCCCACTCCAGGACCGACTTTGAGTTTCTCTCCGAGCAGCTCTCGTCCTGCTGGGAGGACTGTGTAGTACTTCCGACCGCAAGCACGTCCTTCATCTAACAGTGATTGGTCGACAAGCCGCTGGACGTCTAGATCCTCAAAATCACTTTTGAACGAACTCATCGTGTCCAACAGCGTGTATTCCGTCGACTCACCATTCATTACCGCAAGAACACGAGTCAGAAACCGAATGTCGTCGTGGGTGAGTCCACGCTGTTGCAGTTCTTCATCGGAGACGGTCACACCACCGGCTTTGATCGGTGAAGATATACTTTCGACCTCAGAGACAGACTCCTCTTCTGTTACAGGCTCTTTCGGCTCTGGTTGACCCCCAAGAGCAAACATTGACTCGGAGGCATCAGCGCTTGTCTCATCGTCTTCACCGACATCTGAACCCGTGGTTGCCTGTCCAATAAACGAGGAATGGGTCGACTCGTTAGAAGTCGAATCCGCTGTTCCGGAAGCTCCATCATCAGATTGGCTTCCCCACCCATCCTCCTCAGACGTAGCTGAACTCCCGTGGCTCGCTGTAAGTCCATACCGGGCTTCTGTGAGCCTCAGCAACCGAGGGAGTGCAACGGTCTCAAAGTGATCTTCTTGTTCGTCAGTAAGTGGCTCTTCGCTCTCTGGGTGTCCAGCAGCTATCGGCAGTGGCTTCACCGAGAATGGCGCTGGCCCTGTCTCTCCAAACGACGGACTCGGTAACTGCGCAATCCACTCTCCACTGGGGAGCGTATTGATCCGGTTTCGCAGATCTGTCGGGCTCAAATCTTCATGAGCGAGGGAAGTGGCGAGATCGGGTTCTATCGAGATGTTCCCGATGAGCTTCGTCTTGATATTGTTGAGCACCTCGTCGTAGGCACGTTGACTCCGGTTTCGAACTTGACCAGGGAACTGCATGACGAGTCCCATACTAAGGCCGAACGACCGGCCTTTCGGCAGCAGCTGCTCGGAGACGAGTTTCGTCGAAGCAACCGGAGCGGCTTCCTCTATGATGAGGTTGGTGAGTTTCTCGTAGTTCTTTTTTCCATCACGACGGCGAAGCTGGACTGCATCCCAGAGGTTGCTCAACAGCAACAGCGTAATCGCCCGCTGTGCTTCTGGCCGAATATCGCCCAAGTCAAACAGAATCGTAACGTCCTCATCGAGGATTTCACGGAAGTCGAAATGGTTGTCGACGTACTCGCCGCGGTCGTCTTGTTGGGGTGCATGACTGAAGATGCGTCGAAGGTGGGTGTCCTCTCGAAGCTTGTCGAGGCGGTTCCCGACTGCATCCATCGACATTTGGAACTGGCGGTCGTCTTTCGCAAAATGCCGCGTTAACGACTCCTCGACATTCTGATTGGCAGCAGAGACTGGCGGAACAATACGCTCCCGTTGCATTTCGAGAACCGCCTCAAAGAGGTCATCAAGTCCAAAGACGTCAGTTCCGTATTCGCTATCGAAGAGCGCCTTAATCAGGTAGCTTTGAATCTCGTTGGCGACGAACGCTTGGCCGTACTGCTCACGACCCATGATCATCCGCATGATATCGTGGAAGTGGTCGACTTTGTCTTGGACTGCGTCCTCGCGATTACGTCCTGCTTCGAGAGCTGGCCGGATATCGAAAAACGAGAAGGCAGGCAACGTCTCTGGGACGCGGAACTGGTAGACGTCGTCCAAGCCACTGAATCGATCGTAGTGGCATCGGAGGTAATTCAGGCACATTCCATCGCCTTTCGGATCGACGATGACGACAGGCCCACCAGTTGTTTCTCGCAGCGAGAGGGCGTCGTTGATGATCGCCTTTGACTTCCCACCACCAGTCGACGCAAATCGACCGAAATGCGTCGTCAAGAGGTCTGGTGGGACGCGAATCGGATCAGGGATTGAAGCACCATTCTGATCGAGAGCATAGCCGATAGCCATGCCCTCTTGGAACTGCTGTATCAAATCCGGATTGGGCCATGGGAGTGGATTCCGACTTTGCTGTTCGGCACGAGTTCCTCGTGTTCCCTCGACTGTGAGCTGCTCTGAGGAAGGGACGAGTACAAAGTTCGCGAGTTCTTTGCTACCCAATACGAACTCGGGACGAGTCTTACCGCGTCCGGTTACGATCTCCCGATCGAGGATTTGTCTGAGAGTAGCCCGTGCGTTCTTCTCCTTTGTTTTGGTACGGAAGCCACGAGAGCGGATTCGTTCCCCCTCGACTTCGTAAAAGGGTCCATCGAGTGGATCGAATACCGAACAGAGCGAGTCCATCTGATCTGTGAGTTCAGCAGCCGTCTCGTCTCCAGAGGGGACGCCGATTGCCCGGATATTAGCTGTAAACGACCGCTTCGAATTTTTCGCATCAAGATACTCGATTCGCTTCGCAACAGACCCGCTAAGCTGTTTTTCATCTGGCCGCTGGTCATTGATATCAAAAATCGAGCCGAATATCTCTTGGGAGAGGGTATCTCGACCGTCGACTAGGTCCTGTCTTCGGAGTCCAGCATCAGCCTGCCAGCTTTTCCGCCGTTCGAAGACAACCTGAAAGGCCACGGGATCGGCAGCCTCCATTAGATGGTCAATGAGTGACGCCAGTGTACTGCCGGGGTGGTCGACAGACGGCAGTGATTCATCGGGTTTCCCGGAAGGAAACGGCGTTAATGACGTCATCCAGTCTTTCTTCCGCATAGCAGATCCACACCATCGTACGCCGACTGGAGAGACGTTCTCGATAGTTGGTCGGGCGAGAATCGTTCTATCCGGCGTCTCTGTTGGCTTTTCGAGAGTCGAGAGCGAACCCTCAGCGGGTACTATACTTGGCGGTGCAAGCTTGAGTTCGATATCGTCGACCGCGATGGAATGCTCAAAACCGGAACTGGCTGCCGTACCACCATCTGCCACGGGAGATTCCTCAGCCGCTTCATCCCGGTCTGTTTCATCAATCGTACGCAGTTCATCGTCAGCGAATTCGTACTGCAGTCGACCCCTCTTGTAGTCTTCAATGAATTCCTCTCGGGAGAATTCGACCGGCTGAATGAGTCGTGAAACCATGTCCAGCTCAACTCGTTCGATGTCGAATGTCTTGGGATAGATTGAGTGGAGACGCTTCTCCAATGTATCGAGATGATCGTCGACGCCGTAGAAGAACTCCACCGGATCATCTTTTCCATCACTGAGTGCGAGGAACTCGAATCGGAGTGGCGTCTCTGTATGCAGCGGATTCAACTTCTGTGTGATACCTGTTGAGCCAGCTGTGGTCAGTTTGTGCAGGCTATCAATAACCCGTGGAATCCCTTCTGGACTAAGACCTTCAGATGTGGGCGTAACACGGAGATACTCACGCATTGTCTTCACCCTCCACTGTCCCTCCATCTGGCTTCGGAGGGACGGCGTCTGATTGTCGACCGTCCCCATTCGTCGACTGCTGTCCTAACTTCTCGTTGAATTCCTGCACCTCAGTTTCGACAGCCCTCTCGCCAGCACCGGGAAGTGTCGACCGTCCTTTGCTCGGATCGAAGTCGATGACTTGCTTCTCTTTGGCCATTGCTTCGACCCGAATCCCGCGCCACTCTCCGTCGACACCGACGAGGGCCTCCGAAAAGCCAGCCTCCTCATTGCCGGGAACGGCATCCTGTACGTAGCGCATCTGGGCGTAGTTCAGCCCGAATTCCTTCGCCCACTGGTCGTCCATTCCATCGAGGTGATGGAACTGCTTGACTGCACACTGATCCAAGATTGCCTCGGATTCAGTGTGCTGGAAGAATTCGTCGACTGTCTGCGTAACGAGTCGAATCGAGAGATCGTGGTGGCGATGGTGACGGAATACGGTCTCCAAGAATGAGAGACTCGCAGCATCCTGCATGATATAGCGAGCCTCATCGATGACGAAGACAACCTCCTTATCGGTCTCTTTGGCCCGCTCGTAGACGAGCGAAATGAGCAACTGCATCGTGAGCGCAGTACTGCTATCGACACTGCCTTCCTGCTGGGCGAGATCGAGGTAGATTACCTTCTCGTCGCGGATGTCGAACTCCGAGTTCTTTCCGAGATTGGCGTGTCGACCCTCTTCTTCGAAGGGACGGAGCTGATCAAGAAGCCACGTGGCATCGTCTTGGATCTTTCCGGCCTCTTCGTCCGATCGAACAACGAAATCCTCGGGGTTCTCCACCATCTCCTCGAAGAGGTCCATCATCGTGCGGATCGTCGGACTGGGATTGCCGTGTGTGGAGATGTCATCGGTGATGTCGTTGCGTCTATAGGCTCGCTTGAGACCCAACTCAAGTGTTGTTCGACGATCTCCCAGCGAAATACCACGGAGCGCAAAGAAATTCGTCAGGAAGCTCATGGCGTCGTCAAGCTTCTCGTTGAACGGGCTCGCATCCTCGCCCATCGCTCGTTGGACGTGGCCGGGCGTACGGCGAATTTCCAGAGGATTGAGGCCGAGTGTCCCACCGACGGTGATTCGCTTCGCATCGAGGGCTTCCGAGACACCTGCCCAGTTGTTCAGTGGTTCGAGGATGATACCGATGCGGTCCTTGCTTTGCTCGATAGACCGAATGAAGTTCTGCTTCGAACCAAATGACTTCCCAGAACCAGTATCGCCTACGGTGAACATCGCATAGCCGTTATCACGAGCAAACGGGTCGATCACGACCGGGCTCTGGTTGTCTTTGTGAATCCCGAACTCGACTCCACCTTCTTCCAGAATAGTAGCGTTGTGCGGTGAGGCGAGTAATGCGCCAACAGCCCCACCAAGGGCGATTGATTCACGGCCAAAGGCGTTGCCTCCAATGGGGGCCGCAGACTGCAATGCGAGGTCCTGTCGACAGATCGCAGTCTTTGGGGTGAGATTCGCAGGCTCATCACGGAGCGCGCTCTTGACCTTCTGGACAGCGTCCTGCAGATCATCCTTGTCGTCTGCTCGAACGGTGACGAACAGTGCCTGCCCGAAGACGTTCGCCCCATTCTCGACGGCCTTGTAGGTCAGTGCAGCCTCGTTGGCTCGCTCTTGGAGGTAGGAGCTACGGATACTCTGTTCGAGATCGGCGTCGACTTGGAGATCATCAGCGAGATCCTGTAGCTCATTCCGGGCTCGCTGTTGGTTCTTTGGCGTGATGTGAGTCGTCAGATCGAACTCGACGTCAGTCAACTCGAAGAGATCGCTGAGATACCCGTCGCTCGGGTAATCAGGGTAGTCAGCGATATACAGCGTCGACGTCCACTGTTCGCCGACGTGAGCGGCTCGTGTGTCCCATTCGATGGCCGCCGGTGCGGTCACCGTTTTGTGGGACTCAGAGATATCATCGAGGATCTGGCCTTCAGCGTGACCGGCTTCCAGCGTCTCCTCGTCGAGGAGATCGCTAAAGTCGACTTCCGGTTCGTCGTCTGTGTTGTGACTCTCCCAGAGTAGTTTCCCGGCGATCCCGAGGACTGCTATCAGTACGACGTAGAGGACAGCACCCTCGGTCGACGTTGGGTTCTGGAGGTACTCGGTGAGTTGGGTGAATACACTACTCGACTGCAAGACAGCACTACTCATCGGTCTCATCCTCCCGGCGTGAGTGGCCGATGATCGGTTGCTTGCGAACAACGTGTGCTGCGTCGTCTTGGTCATGCTCGCGACCGTTCCAGAAGTCCATATTCAACACGAATAGCTCGACAGTGCTGAGACGCCGTGCCGACCACCCAGAGGCTTGCTGAATGAACTCCGTCTGAATGTCATTGACTCGGCTGTCGAGCTTCTCGAACATCTTGACACGGCGTTCGACATCGGTGAAATCCTCTCGCCGAGTCACAAATGGATTGAACAGAAACCCGATGACGGGGAACTGGGTTAGTTTTTCTGCGGGCGTTCCCTCATCTCGGAATCGATCATACACCTCCAGCGGCGTGACCTCGACGCCAATGTAGTACCGCATTTGTTGGGTACCCCGCTCGCGCATTTCTCTGGGGCGTGTCTCCTGATATTCTTCAAGGAGTTCCCGAAAAATCGTATTCTGCGTAACGTCCTCATCACTGAGTCGCTCCTCGATTGTTTCGGTGATTTTCTCCACCGGAAATGCACGGGTTGTGGCGTGCAGTTTGAGTTTTGAGTCGAGTTCTTTGTTAGCGAATTCTTCGCCTGCCTCCTGGAGCTGTGCCCAGTCACCAGACATCGCGAAGTCCATGTTCCCCGGTGAAATCTCGATGAACGCTTCCATCGTGCCGTCGGTGCGCTGAATCGCTCCAGCACCCGGCCATGCCCGCTCAACGTTAGTCAGATCCTGCGTTCGCTCGTCGGGCTTGAACGGCGTGTAGTTGGCGATCCCACCCTCATTCCGTACGGTCTCGTTCGTCTCGCTATCTGCTTCAGCTGGTGCGTTGAACGTAACCTGAGGTCGTTTGGCGTACCGATAGAGGTCTTTCGTCCACGTCCACGCGTTCACGTGGTCGGGAGAGACATAGATGACTGCAAAGCCGAATCCCAGACCTCCCACTACGAAGGGGAGTGCAAGCGAGTCGACTCCGGTGAGCCCTGCAATGAGAAGCCCAATAATCGGAAAGGAGATGAGTACTCCAACGTCTCCCTCCTCGATGTTGAGATAGGGGATGCGGCTTTCTTCGCCAAACTGGTCCATGATCCGTCGTGCTGCTGCGTCTTGATCCATTAGTATGAATTGTCAGTAGATTCCGCGGTCGTACTCGGTACGCCGGTAGGACGGCGCGTTGTTCGCTTCGGTACTACTCTCGTTGGTCGACTCCGTGTCTGAGCCACCATTTCGCGCTGCGACCTTCTGGGCGACAGCTTGCCCAGCGGCGGCTCTCGGGCCCCACTGTGCAGCGGTCGTTGCAACCCCAGCGCCGCCGACATACGCGCCAGCTGCAACCCCGCCGATGAGAGCCGCGCTTTTCGTCGTCCCACCGATGACTTTGGCAGTCAGTGGTGTCGCATATTTGAACGTCTTCCAGGTGAGGTAGAGCGCAATCAAGGGTAGCGATGCTGCAACTAAGTACTTCAAAAATGAACCATCCGGAGTGAGGCTGTTCTGTGAGTAAAGCAGATCATACCCTTTGAACACCACTGCCGCGGGAAGCGGGAGAACTGCGAGAGGAACAAACCGTTTAGTAAATCCTGTCGCAATCTCAGAGAGGATTGGGATATTACCGTAGCCGAATGCAAATGCTATCGGCATCCCATAGATGTAAACATAGAGGAGAATCTCTCGAATGTAGTAGAGGGCTTGGAGTGCCCACATTGAAACACCTCCAATAAAAGCAAACAGAAAAGAGAGACCAGGATTGGTTAATGACTCTCTAAGAAAGTCGAGCATCACACTGCCTAGCGTATTTAGACTGGGCATCAGGGCGATCGTGAAGCCATCTACTAGATAGAGTCCTAGAACACTTATCCAATACCAAGTGATAATTAGGAAAGCACCAACCCAAGCAGTCTTTTTCGTTCTTCTATCTTCGTATGCACTCCCGATATTGAATATTCGAATCGTATGTCGACCTTGAACACAGATTACGAGAAGGAGTAGTGAGATGACCATGATCTCACCACCCACCAAAGAATCCCTTATGACTGGCCAAGGACCGTTTATTGGTGTACCAAAGACAAATGCACCATCCGTTTGAGGGGTTGGTGTGCCGAACATTTCCTCGGTGAGAGTTTCATAACCGGTAGTCAACCCCTCCATGAAGAGACCTATAACCCAGTCAACAACGTCTTTGAAGCCTTCTAAGACGACATCAATCAAATCAACCATCACTACACCTCGCTAATTGTAATCTTACAATTATCGTACTCATCTGAACCAGAGTAGTGAATAGTGTAAGTGGTCGAAATGTTACTCCCGACGCGTGTTTCTAAAGAGAGATCAAATTCACCAGTTTGCTCTTCGGCTGTACAAGATGTACCTTCTCCACGAATGAAAGTAAATGGTGAACGGTAGCTATAGAGGGTGAATTGCTCCTTAGGCCCTACTATGACCTTCTCCGCTTCTACATCTGCATTGGGATCGTATATGCCACTTACACCAGCATGGTCCGCATAATTCGTCCCCTCTTCATCAGAAGGATACGGAACATCGCCTGTGAAGAGTAATTTTGTGACGGCATCAGGTCCGCTGCCTCGATTCTCAACAGACACAAAAGCCTCTTTGGCGATTGCTCTGCTCGATCCATCCCACATCTGTTCAGGTTGGTTCCTTCCAATACCCATCTCCACTATTCGAAGATCCGGCTGTATGGGATGCGAAATCTCCACCATCGTCTCCTCACCCTTCAGCCCAACTACGCGGTATTCACCGGGCGCATAACTGGTTCTGAGTTCGAACGAGACCTGTCGGGCACCAGTAGCCACCTCACGTTGTCGGAACAACTCGCCGTTTGGCTTGATCAGATTGATCTGGTCGACCTCGGCTCCTGCGGAGAGTTCGACGACTAGCGTCGTTCCCTCGACGGCGACGCGTTCAATCTGGTCTTGCCCATCTAACGGATCGGTTCCGTCATCGGGTGTTCTAGAGTCACTATCGCCGAGACAGCCAGCAAGGCCTGATAGTGCTGTACCTGCAACTGTTCGAAATACGGTGCGTCTGCTGATGTGTGATTTCTGTGTAGTCATAATTCTTATTCGAAGAAGTCATCCGGGCCAAGCATCCGGAGCAATCGGTGGCCCGCATAGAACATCACAAAGAACGGGATGAGCTGCCAGCCTGCATTGAAAATCAACTCTAACCAGCTGTCAAGCGTCCCGAGTGGATGCCAGCGAGTAGTCGCTGTCTCACGTACGTATGCCGGGTTATGGCTGAGCCACGATCCGGGATGGTAGGTTGCTGTGTAGAGTCCAGGAGAGTCGACTGTAAGCAGTGCGACTCCGGACTCGTTGGTCACGAGCCGTTGATCGTCGACGGTGATGTAGCCATTTCGGATGTCCCCACCAAAGGGAGTCAGTCGACCGTCGTTATCGAGGACAATCGGCTCACCAGTCTGGTTGTCACGAAGCTCAACACGCAGTGTAGCGTGTGAGGAATTCTGCTCAATTACCCCAATCGAGAGATTACTCCGCCGAAGTTGTCGCTCGGAGCCCGTTTCTGGCTCAGTAAGTGATGCACTCACTCCCCGAACGATACCATCAACACGGAGAGCGTCTCGGTCGACTGTTTGGGCTCGAACAGCGACACCATAGGTTGGTGTGTAGGACTGGTTGACCACCTCAATATTGACGTTCTCGCCGATTGTGTCGACCGGAGATTGGCGTTCAGTTCCCCACGTGTCGGTAATGATCGGACCATCTCGTTCTGGTTCAGCCCGTGGACCGATCCGAGACGGATACGCATGGACGTAGACTGGAATCGCCTCAGAGTCGACTTCGTCACTGCCGGACCGATCCGACCTAACGAGCCTATCCCAGTTGGAATCGCGAGCGGTGTAGAACCGCCAGACACCCCGTACCTTTGTGTCGGTATCTGCTGTCAACGTGTACCCTTGCCACGGTCGGGACTGGAAGATTGCAACGCCAGTATCGCCGTTAGGATACTCAGCGAAGGATGTGGTCGCCGAAAGATCATAGATCTCGACATCGATTGAATCAGAAACCGTCCGTGTCTCAGTCGGGTAGTCGACATAGACGTCAGTGTAGCTCCCCCGATCAATTCGAGTTGTTTTCTTGAGCCGGGTGTGGATGTCTGCCTCCAGTGTGAGGCTGACACTCCGTCCCTCGTCGATTTGGTAGTCGAGTACTGGCGTGTGTGACCCTTCAGTTCGTGATATCGTCGCTCCGTCTGCTTTGAGCCGAACATCCTGGATCGAATGGCTACTGAGCGACCAGTCGACTGTCGTACTCCCCGACGAATCACCCTCTGGAATGCGAACTCTGTAATCGACGAATCCACGTATCGTTCCCTCAGGGGCGATGTAGAGTGGGGTTTCATCGGAATCGAGGTGACCTCGTGTCGACGGCTGGACTGCGAACACTGTCGCATGGGCATCCTTGACGAATACACCATTGTCGAGTGATGCCTGAGGTGGATAGAGGGAGGTTCCCGAACCACCTGCTTCGAGGTCTCGGAAGTCGTTGCGTGTCCACGTTTCGGCAGTCGCAGGCGGTCGCTTGAACGTGATGTCCGTCCCATTCGCAACTTGAGCTGCAGTCGACCGCTCGTGGCCGTAGCGCTGGTAGTACTCTTCTTGAGTGATGTAGTTATCAGAGTCGCCCGACCAGAGTGTGGCAGTCTCGTTCGCAGAAAGACCGTTTTCGGCTGTTCCGGGCTGTGGCGGACTTGCTATACCGACACCTGTGGCTACGCAACCTACAAGGAGAATGCCCAGCAGTACGGAGAGGTGCCCCTGCATGTGGTCTAATGGGAACGGTCCCCAACTCACCAAGGCGAGAGATTAACGCACTCTGCCAGTGGAAGGCCCATAATCGATCCAGCAACCGTGTACAGAGGACCGAGAATCACGAGGATGACAGCCGATTTCATTGCTGATCGTTTGTGCTGTTTGATCCCCCTCTTCTGCTCGGGATCGAGGGTGAACATATCGATGAGTGAATCTGCCTGCCAGACCACTACAAGACCCATAATACCGAGAGCAGTCGTAATCTGGAAGAATCCCTCAATCATGCCCGGGAGATTTTCAGCACTACACACGGCGCTCTGCAACGGCTGTTGAGCAGCTACTGGGTCGACCGCGACAGTCGACAGTAGGATCGTCGTCAACGCTGTGATCGCAAACTTATATCGAGGAGGTCGACGGGGACGAACTGTTGTATGTTCCTGCAAGGAGGAATCGTCAGTCTGTGACATATGTGGTGATTAGTGGCCAATCCGCTACCGCCCAGAATGTCAGAAATTCGTGGAAGCATGGAATTGGCTCTGTGAGATACTACTGAGCAACCGGTATATAAACTTGAACATCCGAACGTATACTATAAGTACCGATTGAATTGGTAACCATCTGGTAATAGCGTGGAGAAACCTTTCGGCGGGTATATACCTCAGACACAATAATCAAGGACTAATTCATATGTATCGAGAGGTTGAATGGGCTGTACCCGCAGATCCGTATATTCTCGAAGAGATGAGTAAATACGAGGGGTGGCACACGGCAAAAAATCTCGAGATAAACACTAAATTCAGTCGACAGTGGGTTTCACAACGCTGTCCTGTCTATGTCGACCACAACCTCGCTGAGAGACATCCAGAAGAACCAGCCTATCGGATTACAGAGTTGGGTCATCGAGCGCTCGATGACGATACTGATCTCGAAAGCCTCGATCTTGAATGACAACAACGGTTCGAAAGTCGCTGATATTCTCGTAGGTAGTTAGACGGTCGCTGCAAGGAGGGTATAGTCTTAACCAACAAAATCCGCCAACTACAGCCTTGTTGGTTAACGTAGTCGACCTAACCAACAACATTTCGCAGGCGAGAAGTCGCACATAGGTTGCCATTCAGGTTTACTCTCGACTGCCCTCGTGCAAATCCAGATGGTCGACAACGGGTTTGAGACGGCCATCAAAACACGAATACAGCGGCAAGAAGGGGAGATCGTTTGAGCAGAGTTGGCCGGTGCGATGTAACGACACCCGCTTAACCAACAAATCTATGATTCTGGGGATACTGTTGGTTAACACGGCCGGAGCTATGTCTTACGAGCCACCGAAACCACCAACCGATCTCCGCGATGGCATCGTCGACACTTTTGACGATTACTCACCTGACCTCCTTCGAAACGTCGCTAGCTACGCCGAGGAATTAGCTGAATACCGCGAGCGCGAAGCACGACTTGAGGAGCAAGAGAGCCAAAGCGAGGTCGAAGAACGACCAGAAGATCTCCCGGATGGTGTTCCATCGAAGGCGACAATCACGACTAAAGAAATCAATGATAACCGCTACTACTACTGGCAGTGGCGAGACGGAGATCGAATTAAATCAAAATACAAAGGGCCGGTCAATTCAGACAAGTAAAATTCCCAACGAGTATAGCACTAACGACAATAACACACCCCTCGGTCCAAGTGTAAATGTACTTTTTTCAGTCATAAGAGACTATATAAAGCCAATACAAATATTGGCTCTGTAGTATCGGTGCGGGCAATTATGGAGCAGTTGCGTCCAGTCGCTGTGCTGTCAGTCGACAAAAAAGGGTGAGTGGCTACGCTTCGAACCGACTCCACTCGCCTGTTTCGAGGTCGACTTCGTAGTTGATACCTTCCGAAGGGCCAGTGCCGAAAAACCGTTTTTTGTTGGATGCAGATTCTGTTGTAGGTTTTTCCATTCGTGCCATACTGATCCGCAGACAGACGGTAGAGTGGGTTTTTGTCCCGATTCCGTGAGGGATGGAACATCTCGTGATAGCTTTGCTGGCGCGAGATGCGAAGGTTCACCCACCGTCTGTCAATGGTGAAGGGCACGAATGACGGTGAAAACCCACCAGATCAAACCTAACAAAAGCGATTTTGCTGGCCCTTCGGGGGAAACGAAGTCGGCCTGCGGTGGCGAGTGCGGTCGGTTAGCGGTAGCTGGCACGGGGCGGTTACATCCAGTTGCGTGTCGACTGTCGGTGGGGGATCTGTGGCGTCGCTTCGACTGCTTCGGATCGGTCGTCGACAGCTTCTAGATCGGCAGCTTCAAATTGGATCGAGGTCGACTCGAAGAGCTCGGAAACAGCACCCGAAAAAAGCGAGCGCTGTCAGATACGTCGACAGGGCTATCCCTGGAAGTTCTACGGACTCACCGAAGAAGGCCGCGAGTTCCTGGAAGACCACAATCTGCTTGCTACTGAGGAGACGCTCCAGCAGATCTACGAAACCATCTCCGACAAACCCGAGAAAATGGTCAAGTACGAGAACGCACCCCGCCCTGAGGAGATATAGGGTCAGCTAAAAAATTTACACATCGATAGAGGGGTGTCCTAAGAGTACAAAGGACCAGTCAATTCAGACGAGTAATGGTGTCAGCCATCACTTCGATGGCACCACACCCCGTGTGCGATATGAATATGCTAGACGATCTCTACAGATAAGCAAGGCGAGTGTCTCGGGGCTTGACCCCGAGGCGGTTCACAGGATACCCCCCGTGTGCGATATGAATTACTGGCTCTGTTGAAATCCTATTTGTTCGACGCCTTTCTACTGAAACAGCCGTTAGGTAGGTGTGCGGAGTTATCGGACGGATTGCGTCACTCTCTGCCAGTGAAGAGCCCGCCCCGGCCTTTTCATTCGCACCCTCCGAAGGCATGGTATGGACGACATCCAAATCGACGACGTGGACCGGAGTATCTTGCACCAACTCCAGCTCAACGCTCGCCAGACCGATACGGAGATCGCCGAGAAGGTGGATGTGACCTCCACGACGGTCCGGAATCGCCTCGACAAACTCGAAGACGGGGGCGTCATCCGGGGTTATTACCCCGATATCAACTACGAGCAAGCGGGCTACCCCCTCCACGTCATGTTCGTTTGCACCGTCAATCCGAATAAGCTGGATTCACTGGCCG
>Ga0306907_1000390_pt1 | contig 19719 bp, 14 predicted proteins | sample AntRauTorcE11898_FD_190415 | JGI IMG/M metagenome (GOLD analysis project Ga0306907, IMG submission 190415) | Saline lake microbial communities from Rauer Islands, Antarctica - Metagenome Torckler E11 #898 (v2) (version 2) | ecosystem: Environmental > Aquatic > Non-marine Saline and Alkaline >... | reverse complement strand
CTGAAACCTCTGTTTGACCTGCACGAAAAAGTCAAACAGATTGATCCACTTGAAAGCATCGATCTCGACAAGCACCACGCCCTTGCAAGAGACGTTGCACGCGAAGCCATCGTCCTGCTTGAAAACGACGGTATTCTTCCTGTGAAGGACACCAAACAGAAAGTGGCCATTATCGGGCAATTCGCCAAAGAACCAAGAACTAACGGTGGTGGAAGCGCCACTGTCAAACCTAACAATCAGGAAATCCCCTTCGACGAATTTTCAGGGACTTTCAACCAGCTCGCCTACGCTGAAGGGTATCAGGAAAATGATACATCTGAGGCCTTGATCGGTGAAGCTGTGGCCGTCGCCAAAGACAGTGAAACAGTCTTTTTCTTCACAGGAACCACTGAAGCCATAGAAACCGAAGGCAAAGACCGCGATCACCTGTCTTTACCAAAAGCGCATCTTGAAGTGTTTGACGCCATTAGACAAGTCAATGACAATATCATCGTCATACTCAGTAACGGAAGCGCCCTTGATCTGAGACACATCAAGGCCCACAGCAAAGCGATTTTGGAAACATGGTTCCTTGGAGGCGCCGCAGCCAAAGCGACCCTTGATATCGTCACCGGCCACGTCAACCCAAGTGGTAGATTGCAAGAGACTTTCCCGTTAAAAATCGAACATACGCCGCATTACGGCATATTCCCACAACTCGTAAACGCGGACTACAACAAAGATCTCATCATGAATGGCTACCGCTACTACGATACGCACGACCAAGACGTCCTTTATCCCTTCGGCTATGGTCTGAGTTACGCGTCCATTGTTTATCAAAACATCGAATGGACTATGAATGAAGCCAATGAACACGTTGCAAGTGCGAAAATCACACTGAAGAACGAAAGTGACATCGGAGCGTATGAAACCGTGCAAGGCTACGTAGGGGTCCGCATTGATCATCTAGTCAAACCAAAAAAAGAATTGAAAACGTTCAAAAAAGTCTGGGTGCCCAAACAGTCGACTGAAACCGTTCAGCTTGATTTCTCAATGGACGCGTTTGAAACCTACAGCGAGAGTGACCACGGATTTGTCGTCTATAATGGCGCATACACCCTGAGCGTGGGCTCAAACAGCCGTGATATCCACAAAGAAAGGACCCTCACACTTGAAAGTCAAACAGACTACGCACCACAGTTCACCCTGGATTATCCAGTCAGCTTTTTGGAACTCTTCTTCCCTAAATGGGTCAACCATATCGAAGCCAATTTCAGAACACTCTGGTGGCACGAAAAAGAAGAACCAATCTGGCGTGTACTGGACCGCTATAAACGCCATAAAAACGTTGACGATGACACCATGAACGACTTGATTGAGCAAATCAAGAAAGACATCATCGACCATAATGGCCGCGGTTGATGAATTCATGAACACTTAAATAAACCAACGCTTAACAAGGCGTTATAAGACTCGAGTATGAGACTAAGCAACGCTTGGTTGATTGCTCGGGTTTTTATTTACAGTTCCCGCATTTATCAAGACATTCCAGTTCAATAAACAGGCAGACCTTTAAACATTAAAGCGCATAAATGATACAATGAATGCATAAAGGAGAGATGCACTTATGAATATCGGTTTAATCGGCCTCGGTAAAATGGGGCTCAATCTGGCACTCAATATGCTTGATCACGAGTACACAGTCATTGCACATGACCCTGGCGTAGACAAGAAGACCAAAGACACCTACCCTTCAATCCAATACAAGGAAAGTTTGAAAGACGTTGTTCAGGCGCTTACACCCCCAAGAGTCATCTGGATGATGGTGCCTTCAGGAAAAATCACTGAAAGCGTCCTTAATGAATTGAACAATGAACTGAGTGAAGGCGACATCGTAATCGATGGAGGCAACTCCAACTACAAGGATTCCATGAACCATGCTGAGCGCCTTAAGGAAAACGGCATTGAGATGCTCGATGTCGGTACAAGTGGTGGACAGGCCGGTGCACGTGAAGGCGCGTGTTTGATGATCGGCGGACAGAAAAGCACGTTTGAATCTGTCGAACCGCTATTCAAGGCAATCGCTCAAAAAGACGGCTATGCCCACATGGGCAAAAGTGGCAGCGGCCATTACGTGAAAATGATACACAACGGCATTGAATACGGTATGATGCAGGCCATTGGTGAAGGCTTTGACGTGCTCAAGGCAAGCCCGTTCGACCTCGATTATCAAGCCATCTCCAAAGTATGGGCCAACGGAAGCATCATCGAAGGGCTTCTCATGGACATGGTTGTAAGTGCCTTTGACAAAGACGAGACACTCTCGTCTATCCAAGGCCGCGTGGACGACAGCGGAGAAGGGCGTTGGACCATTGAAGAAGCCCTTGATTTAAACGTCAGCATCCCCGTCATCACCCAAGCCTTGTTCAGCCGCTTCAAATCAAGAGACGAGGATAAATTCGCAGAAAGGGTGATCGCCGCGATGCGCAATGAATTCGGAGGTCACAAGGTGTATAAAAAATAATGAAAAACGCACTGATTATCTTCGGGTCAACCGGCGATTTAATGTATAAGAAACTCATCCCTGCCATTAATCAACTTATCAGGAAAAACCATCTTTCCACATCTTCGAAAGTATACGCCGTTGGAAGACGTGAGTATACCGTAAATCAATTATTTGAAGAAGCCAGGGATCACATCGAAGACGAAATAGACTGGGACACCCTAAAACGCATGACCGAATACGTACGCATGGATATTGACACGCAGGCCCACTTTGATGCCCTCAGAAACAAAGTGCATGAAGAAGGCTTTGAACACATTTCCATTTATCTCGCTGTGCCTCCCAAACTGTTTCCCTCTATCGCAAAGGGTGTCAGCAAGGCCGGGCTGATTGAAAAAGGTGACTCCAACGCACGCATCGTCTTTGAAAAACCCTTCGGCCATGATCTCAAGAGTGCACAGGCCATCAATCAATCCCTGTCCAATTATTTTGATGAAACGCAGATTTATCGGATTGATCACTACCTGGGCAAGGAAATGATTCAAAACATCCTGGTCGTCCGCTTTGCCAATCAGCTGTTTCAAAACGCATGGAGCAGCAAAACCATCAAGAAAATCACCATCCTCGCCAAGGAAAAGGGCGGCGTGAAAAGCCGGGGTGCCTACTACGACGGCACGGGTGCGCTCAAAGACATGCTTCAAAGCCATCTTCTTTAGATGGCTGCGCTCATGACCATGGATAAGCCAAAGACCTTCAAAAGTAAAGACATCAAGAATGAAAAAGTCAGAGCCCTCAAACGGTTGAGCTTTGATTCTTCAGACATGGTGCTTGGTCAATACGAAGGCTACAGGGACACCGATGAAGTGGATGAGCATTCCAAAACCGAGACGTTCGCCTACGTTGAAGCGTCCATCAAGGAAGGCCCCTTGAAAGGTGTCCCCGTCTCTTTTGTGACGGGTAAAGCCCTTGATGAAAAACAAAGCGGCATCATCGTCTACTTCAAAGACGACGAATCCATTGAAACACTCTTTCCAAACGCCAAGAAGAACACCAACAAACTCACCATCAAAGTCGCGCCAGAAGAAGGCGTATCCTTCCAGCTCAGTGTGAAAGAACCGGGGCATTCGACTACTCTCGTGCCTGTCGAACTCGATTACTGTCACTCCTGCAACGCACTTGAAAACATTCCTGAAGCCTATGAAAAACTCCTGCTCGATCTGCTTAAGAGCGATCGCACTCTGTTTACCCGGTGGGATGAAGTCGAAACCACCTGGTCACTCACGGAAACCATCAAAAAGGATAGGCACAATCTGGTATTTTACAAGACATATCAGGATCTGCTAAACAAAATCAAAGAAAAGGGCGTGAATACAGATGATTTATGACGTATCAATGAGAATCGAACCTTCAATGCAAGTCTATAAGCACAAGGCTGAGAAAATCCCTGTCTTCAAAACCGTTCAAGACCACAGTGAAGGCAGTGCGCATGAAACGGAAATTTCCATGAACCTCCATACGGGGACGCATGTGGATTATCCCCTTCATATGATTGAAAACGGAAAAACATCTGATAGTGAACATCTAAACACCCTCCTAGGAACATGCACGGTGCTCGATCTGACGTCTTTGAAAGACACCATCACCAAAAGCGATCTGGTCAAATACACCATCAAAGAAAATGACTTCATCTTGCTGAAAACCGCCAACAGTCTTTCCGATGAGTTTCTGGACACCTTCGTTTATCTTGAAGCGAGCGGTGCACGCTACTTGAAAGACAAGGGTGTAAGAGGTGTAGGCATCGATGCGCTCGGCATTGAACGTTCACAGCCGAACCACGACACCCATAAAACACTGTTGTCCAAAGACATCGTCATCATCGAAGGCCTCAGACTGAAAGATATCAATGAAGGACCTTACAAACTCTATTGTCTGCCGCTATCAATCAAAGGCGTTGAAGCCTCCCCTGCAAGGGTCATTCTCGAGGATGGCTCGCTTGATTAAGCATTAAGAGCGTCCATTGAGAATCCTCCATCATTGAACTGCATCCCAAATATTGGACACAACAACTCCAATAGAAAGGGTGCAGTTTTTATTTATGAGGTGTTTTTGTGATATTTTTTGTGATATAATTATCAGTTAATGATGACAAAACATATAGCTAAATAGACAATGGGTTATTTCAATTCATATGTTATAATATAGACGATTACGGGAGGGTTAATATGAGAAAGACCATTTATGATATTGCCAAGGAACTTAATGTAGCCCCGTCAACTGTGTCCAAAGCATTGAACGGACGAAGCGGTATCAGTGAAGCCATGCGTAAAAAAATTACAGACTATGCGAACGAAGTCCGTTTTTATGCTGATGCCAACGCTTCAAAACTAAAGACGAAGAAGAGCTATTCAATCGGCGTTGTTTATTCAGAGGACTTGAATATCGGGCTCGAACACAACTTCTTTTCCAGTATTTTACAAAGTTTCAAGTCGTATGTTGAATCAAAGGGGTATGAAATCACCTTTGTCATCAACAACCTCGGTAACAGAAAGATGAGTTATCTCGATTTTTGTTATCAAAAGAACATTGACGGAGTCTTTATCGTCACGAGTGTGCCGGGGGATAAAGATTTGGAAGAACTTGTCACCTCTGAAATATCATGTGTGACCACTGACATCTATTATGACAATCTCTTTACGGTCATCAGTGACAATGTCAACGGTGCGAAACAAGCAGTTGACTATTTCTATCAGACGGGTCACACACAAATCGGCCATGTAACGGAATCCTATGACACATTGGCTGCTCAGGAACGGTTCGTTGGCTTCAAGGAAAAAATGGTTGAACTCGGGTTGCCCGTCAATGAAGACTACATCTTTTCTTCAGAAAGCTATTCGTATGATGACGGGTATGAAGTTGGGAAGAAGTTCCTTGAACTCGATCACTACCCTACTGCGATGTTTGTCGTATCTGATATTGTCGCCATGGGGTTCATCAAAGCCTTGAAAGACGGTGGCTTGAAAGTTCCTGAAGACGTATCGGTCATCGGATTTGACGATTTGCCGTTTGCCAAGCAGTTTGAACCAAGTTTGTCGACCATTCGTCAGGACGCCAGGGTTCTTGGAGAAAAAGCGGCCCATAAATTGTTGGAACTCATGGAAAATAAGACGGAAAACAGAACAGGCATAGAAAAAATTCCCGTGGAATTGATGGTTCGTGATTCCGTGAAAAGTAGTAAGCAGTAGTCTTTTGGCTATTGCTTTTTTTTATGATGAAAAAACTTGTATTTTGTCCTTTACGGAAACCGGTTTTTATATTATAATGACTATATGTTAAGGTTTGCATTATAGCCTTTGAATTTACCTTCTTAAGCGGTCAGATTGGAGTTTTTTTATGAATAGCAAGCTTTCGTTGAAGGCTGATGGGACATTCCATATCAGCAACGTCACGAACCTTAGTTATACGTATTTCCCCATGTGCAATACCAAATCAATGAAAAGTTCGATAGGTCCCACACTCAGTGGTGATGCGAACATCGATCAAAACAGTTTCTTGTTGCTACCGACATCTGTAGAGGACCTTGAAAACTCTCTGATGAAAAGAAACGTGTATTTCCACGTCAATGATTCATATATGTGGAACATCAACGGTCAAAGCCCTACACAGTTACTCTCACCCGATAAAGTCGATCTTTATGGGGATTTTCTTGTGCACAAGATTGAAAGAACCAACGATGTGTTCACATGCACCATTGAGAGCTTTGTTCCGACCAATGACACCTATCAGGAATTACACAGGATAACTTTGAAGAACACTGGAAACAAACCTTTGACACTGAAAAGTGTCGTCGGCATTCCAATTTATGGAAGAAGTGCAGACACCATTCGCGACCATCGTCACGTGACGTCTTTGCTAAACCGTATAAGGATGACTGATGCAGGCGTTATCAATCACCCTACGTTCTCCTTTGACGAGCGGGGTCACGTCCTTAACCATCTTCATTATGGCGTGTTTGCAAAAAGCACGCATCATCAAAGTGTAAAGAACTTCTATCCAACCCTTGAAGAATTTACCGGTGAAGGGCACACGTTGCTTGACCCTGTAGCCGTGAATGAATCCAAGGATACCGCCTACTCAGCAGGTGACGAGGTCGAAGGTTATGAAGCGATAGCCGGCCTTGAATACGATAAAGTAACATTGCAAAAAGATGAATCGATGTCTCTGGTACTGTCTTTGCAGATTGATGATGACCGCTCAGCCATGCTGAAGCGTGAAGCCGAACTCAGCGTTGAAACGTTCGAAGATCTGAAGACACAAACAAAAGCTTACTGGAAAAAGGAACTTTCCGCCCTTCAATTTGACTTCGCTGATGAGACCCTCAACGGGTGGCTTAAATGGGTGACGCTTCAACCGGTCCTTAGAAGACTTTATGGCAACTCGTTCATGCCTCATCATGATTACGGCCGCGGCGGACGCGGATGGCGTGATTTGTGGCAGGATTTATTGGCGCTAATTCTCAAGAATCCTTCACCTGTGCGTGAGATGCTTCTCAATAACTTCAAAGGTGTACGGATTGATGGCAGCAACGCGACCATCATCGGAGACAAGCCAGGGGAATTCCTAGCCGATAGAAACAATATTGCACGCATCTGGATGGATCATGGAAGCTGGCCGCTGCTTACGACCAAGTTGTATCTCGATCAAAGCGGAGATACGGATCTACTTTTTGAAAAAGTGACCTACTTCCAAGACCAATTCACTCACTATACCAAAAAAGTCCTCAAAGACTTCACCTCAGAAGATAACTTACTTAAAACAAATGACAATGACGTCTATCAAGGCACCATTCTTGAACACTTACTGATTCAAAACCTTGTCCCTTACTACAACGTGGGAGAACACAACAACATTCGCCTGGAAGATGCTGACTGGAACGATGGGTTGGACATGGCGAACAAAAAAGGTGAATCAGTCGCCTTCACATCCTTTTATGGACAAAACCTCACAACACTTGCCGACATGCTTGAAAAGCTTCAAGCAAGCGGTGTGAAACAGATTGCGCTTTTCGAAGAAATGGATGCCTTGTTAAAAGACGTGAAGCAAGACGACATCGCCCTTAAAAACAACATGCTCCATGAGTACTTCAAAACCGTTGAAAAGAGCGTCAGTGGCAAACAATCGCACTATGAAGTCAAAGCACTCGCAGACATCCTTCGCAAGAAAGGCCAAGCATTGCTGCAACAGGTTCGCAACAACGAATGGCTTGAAGACAGCGAAGACGGGTGGTTCAACGGTTATTACGACGATGATTCAAATGCGCTCGATAATATCGAAAAGAAAGATATGACACTGACCGGACAGGTATTCTCTCTCATGAGCCATGCCGCCACCGATGAACAGGTGAGCAAGGTAGTAAAGAGTGCCGACAAATATCTTTATGAAGAAGCGGTCGGTGGCTATAAGCTCAACACCAACTTCAACGAAGTTAAAACCAACATGGGACGCTTGTTCGGCTTCGCCTATGGCCACAAGGAAAATGGCGCCATGTTCTCACACATGGCAGTCATGTACGCCAACGCCCTATACAAACGTGGATTCGTGGATGCAGGCTACAAAGTCATCAACACACTCTACACCCATAGCATGGACCTTGAAAACGCCAAGATGTATCCGGGCATTCCCGAATACTTCGATCCGAGAGGAAGAGGCATGTATTCTTATCTGACAGGGTCTGCAAGCTGGATGATTCTCACCATGGTCACCGAAGTCTTCGGTGTCAAGGGTGATATGGGCATCCCGGTATTCGAACCGAAACTTGTGAAAGAACAGTTCGGCAAGGCCAAAGACCTTTCAATCAAAACCGTGATTGGCAATAAGTTAACAGAAGTCGTGTATCAAAATCCATTGGGCTTGTCCTTTGGTGAATATGCCATCAAAGAGGTGGTCGTCGGTGAGAAACCTGTTGGATTCTCACGCACTGATTTTGGCATCAAGCTGAATGAAGCGATTAACGGAGATAAACTAATCATTACGCTCAACAAGAAAAAAGAAAGTGAGGCGTTATAATGGCAAAATTAACAGCGATTGAGAAAAAGCAATCCAAATACGGATACATGTTTATCGCCCCCATGTTCATCGTATTTGTGGTTTTCAGCATCTATCCTATACTTTATACGCTCTATTTGAGTTTTACAAGATTCACAGGTGTCAGGGACCCAGAATGGGTTGGAATAGTCAATTATACCCGAGTGCTCAATGATCCGAACTTTTACGAATCTCTGCTCAATACCGTTCGAATCTGGGGTATAAACATTATTTTGCAAGTAGGTCTTGCATTTTTACTAATCATGGTCTTTTCAGACTTGAAGTATAAATTCAAAGGTTTGAAAGCATTCAGAATCATTTTCTACTTGCCGAACCTAATCGCAGCAGCATCGGTTGCACTCATTTTCCGTATGATGCTCGATACGGATTACGGAACCCTTAACGAATTACTATTAACGCTCAATATCGTCGACTCTCCGGTGAGGTGGTTGAAAGATACCATGCTTGCACAGCTATCGGTCGCAAACATCCAGACATGGATGTGGTTCGGTAATTCATTCATCCTGTTCATGGCCGCCGTACAAGCCGTGAACAAGGAAGTCATTGAATCGGCCGTCATTGATGGCTGCGGGCGTCTTTCAATCATGCGCTATGTCAAACTTCCGTTGATCAAACCAATTTTGATTTACGTTGGGGTCACATCATTGATTGGTGGACTGCAACTATTCGATGTGCCATACTTGATTACCGATGGAAGAGGCGCCCCATCTGGCTCACTCAATACTGTGATTGTGTATCTGTTTAACCACGCATTCACATATAGAAACTTTGGCTACGCATCGGCCATCGCATTCATGCTGTTTTTAATCATCATGACAGTATCAGGAATCTTTGTGCTCATCATGAACCGAAGCAGAGTCAAGGATTTCCTAAATAAAAAGAAAAACGACTTCTCTGAGTATAGAAAGAGAAAGAAGGCTAACATATGAGTTATGATCAAGTAAAACAAGATGTAGGAAAAATGACCAAGAAAGAAAAAAGCAAACAAACAGCCGTATATACTTCCATTTACATTGGGCTTTTCCTACTCGTGCTTATCACAGTAGTGCCGTTTTTCTTGGTTCTGATGAACGCCACAAGAACCGGGAACGCCATCCAAAACAATCCGTTGGCCTTTTTCCCGGGGGATGCACTCGTTGATAACTTCAAAATTCTCATGGCTCGCGCAAATGTCATAAGAGGGTTTTTCAACTCGCTGTTCGTATCCACGTCTGCAACATTTCTAAGTGGGTATTTCGGAGCCTTGACCGCGTATGGCTTTTACGTTTACAAATTCAAAGGGAACAAGCCGCTTTTCGTCTTCATTATCGTCTTCTTGATGGTGCCCCCACAACTTGCATTCCTCGGGTTCTATCAGTTCATGGCCAATCTTGGGTTTGTTGATACGTTTGTGCCACTGATCGTACCGATGATTGCCAATATCGGAACCATTTTCTTCCTGCGTCAGTACGCCGAAGGGGTGATTCCCAAAGTCATGCTTGAATCCGCAAGAATTGATGGTGCGAACGAGCTTTACGCATTCCATAAAATCGGGATTCCAATGATGATGCCCGGAATTGCGACCATGTCCATATTCACCTTTATCGGATCATGGAACAACTACCTGATGGCGCGCATCATGCTCAATTCTCCTGATAAGTTCACCTTGCCGCTACAAATCGCACAACTGCGTGCAGGAACTGTATGGGTGAACAACCAGGGAGCCATTTATGTAGGGTTGGCATTTTCCATCATCCCAATCGTTCTTTTCTTCATCATATTCTCCAGATTCTTAGTTGACAGCATCGCTGCTGGAGCAGTCAAAGGATAGTGATTTCCAATGAAAGAATCCATGGGTAAAGCGTTTGTAATATTCGAAATCATTCTAAGCATTGCCCTTACGAACATGCTGTTGATCGGGGGTTCCCTTCTCAGTGTGTTCCTGCTTTTTCCAGTATTGCTCATCAGTACGCTATATTATCTCAGACGGATGTATCTTTACCGTGAATTTACAGGCATCATTTACAATTACGCCCATTTCATCAGGGGCAATATTTTGTCTTCAATCAAGATTCTGTTTCCGCTTGTCCTTTTCATCGGGTTTCTGTTGCTAAGCATATTTTATTACAACCGAGTCATGATAGAGTTGTTCCATCCATTTCTCGTAATCCTTATTTTCGTAGTGCAGGCTTTCATGCTATATCAAGCCGTGGGTGTGATGCTGGTCTCAGCGATACTATACGCACAATTCAAGGAAAAACATCACGATGAAACACCGACCTACGCTCTATTGAACAAGGGCTTCATCATCTTGAATGCCCATCCCGTAAGAGGCTTTCTCTCAATCATTTCATTGATTATGGGAACGGTATTCATCATCAGACTCGTACCCTTTTTCTACTTGATTGTTTTACCGATAGGTCTGTTTGCATTCTATGTTGTTTTTTCAGACGTTATAGAACAAAAAAAATATGTGTAAAAGCATATTTTTTTTATGAAAAAAAACAGGGCTTAAACTGCTCGAAATAGGCATTTAAGAAACCGGTTACTCTGTTACGAATAAATAGAAAAACCGATTTCCCTTGTAAACGGATACATTTTATTTTATAATGGATTTAGCAATATAAATTTAAGGAGGAAACATAAGACAAATGAAAAAATTATTTGCATTAATGAGTGTGGCTGTACTATCCATGACTCTCGTAGCATGTGGCGGTTCTGAAATGACTGGCGACATCTATGACGATTCGGATATTGATTACAGCGAAGAAACATTAACCATCTGGTCTTTTACAGATGAGTTGGAAAACGAAGGCGACCTACAGTACTTCAAAGACAACTTTACTGCCGAAGGTAAAGAATATGAAGGTATGGATGTGGAATTTGTAATTATTCCTACAGCTGACTACCTTACTAAGATTCTACCAGTTCTACGTACCGGTGCGGGTGCACCAGACGTATTCACTGGAGAATTGGATATGATTTTGAACTATATGGAAGGTGACTACCTTGCTGACTTGGAAGAAATGATGATTCAAGACGACGATCTTGATTTCGAAGAGACCAAAGATGATTTCGTAGATTATATTTGGCAATCCGGAATTGATCCTTATGACGGAAAACTCAAATCACTTTCATGGCAAGTAACCCCTGGGGCTATCTTCTTCAAAACGGATATGGCTGAAACCGTATGGGGCAGTGAATCTTCATTCCCTTCAGAAGACGTTGATGGAAACTACAATCAAGCGGTTTCTGACTGGGTAAGCGAAAACAAATTCAATTCCCTAGACGGACTCGTAGATGCTTCAGAAGAAGTCATCGCTCACGACAGCAACTGGAGACTTTTCCCTAACGATGATTCAATTCGTTGGTTTGCACAAGGTGAAGACCCTGAAAGCTGGTTGGGCGAAGATACGCTAATCAATCCTGAGCGTCTTGAAACAGAAGAAATCTACATGGAAACACTTAGAGAAATGTATGGCGAAAACATCGAAAATTCATTGACTGCTAATGTCGGTGAATGGAGCCCACAATGGTATCAAGGCATGGGAAATAGCTTTGACTCTGCTGCGGGAGACACTTACCAGACAATGGCTTACTCTCTACCAACTTGGGGCTTGTTCCATGTCCTTTCACCAAACGTTGAAATGGTAGATGCAGACGGCAGTGTTCCTAAAGGTAACTGGGGTATGGCAAGCGGACCTAACAGTTATTTCTGGGGCGGAACTTACCTCAACATCTATAAAGGCTCTGAACTTAAAGAACCTTCATACGACTTCGTAAGTTCTATGCTTTTCGATACTGACAGAATGGCTGAAAGAGCGGCTAATGCGGACGTATATGCTAGAAAATCAATCATGGACACTGTGGCTTCCGAATACGAAGGAAACGACGTTCTTGGCGGAATGAACCACTATGATTACTTCATGGATGAAGCGGACAAAATTTCGCTTGATCACATCACAACATACGACCGTACGTTGGAAGAACTCATGGGCGACGTTGCCAATGATTACAAAATGGGCGAAATTGCCACAATAGAAGAAGCATTTGCTGAATTCTACTCTGAATTGCGTGGGGCACATCCTGAACTTTACAAAAGTACTGGACTTCCTTACCAGGACTAATTAACAGCCTAACTTTACGATATGACTAATCAAAATCAAACGTCTTCATACTCGGTATGGAGGCGTTTTTTTTGTATACAGATATTAAATAATTCAAACCGTCTTTCGAATCAGAAACAGCAAATAAGTCATGAACAAAAACGAAATATAGTAAAAGTGCCCTTCGTATGATAGAATACATATAAGAAGTTTTGAAAGCCTTTTCTACAAATAAGACAACAAAAAACCCCTATATTTGGCTATTAATTATATGATATATATAAAATTACAAATAGACAGTGAAAGCGATTTAGGAGGTTGCCATGACACAGGGTATTGTGCTTGCAGGAGGCTATTCATCTCGCGCAGAAACAAACAAGATGGTTTTTTTATATCAAGGTATCCCATTGATTTTATCGACAATCACAGCCATGAAACCCTATGTAACAAATATCATTGTGGTGAGCGGTCACTATCATGGTGAACTGACCACTATGTTAAAAGATGTCAGTGATGTCACCATCGTATACAACAAGGCCTATGACCAGGGGATGTATGCATCGGTGAAGACGGGGCTGACCCATACGTATGAGGACGTATTTATCATTCCAGGCGACGTACCACTTGTGAAACCGTCGACCTATGAACGGTTGAAAGCGGCAAAAGGGCTGATCAAAGTGCCCTCATACAATAATCAAAGAGGCCATCCGTTATTCATGGACAAACGGCTTCGCAAATGTTTGCTTGAATCACACACCATAACGAATCTCAAGGCTTTCAGAAATGCTCAGGGCTTTGAAACCATACCTGTAGATGATCCTGGAATTCTTGTTGATATCGATACGCAAGAAGCATATTTTCAGTTGTTGAAAAATACGAACAAAGGATTGATATGAATGAAAAGACTGTTAAAGAACAAACGCCTGGTTGAAGGCGTGATACTAAGCATCATAATGAGTGTTATTCTTTTGAATCTATGGGCGCTCACCTTGTCTTTGAGTGCCCCTTATGAAGCGTATACGCTTTTTACATTTGCAGAACTCGGGGCAGGTGAAAACACCTGGAGTGTGTTTGGAACCATCATAAGCATTGCCTTTTATCTGTCAATTCTTACCTTTCTTGTATCAGGGGGAAGCATCCTGCTGAAAAAGACCGGAGGCATCAAGGCTTCACTCATCTATCTGCTAGGATTTGAAGGCGCCTTGATTGCGTTTCATGCATTCACCCAGTATTTATCGGTTTTGGCCTTGATGCTCACGATTTTAAATGGGCTATTGCTGGTCGCCTTGTTTGTGCTTGTGCATATAAGAAACAGGACCCTTGAAGAAGGCACGGAAGATTCAGAAGAGGACCCTGAGTTTGATGGAACAAGAATCCCGCTTTATGTGCTGTTGATCGATATTGCCTCCATCATTGCGCTTTTGACAACGTTTGTCATTCCGCTCTTCTCTGAGGGTTCAACAGGCGCAATTTATGATGGTATCCTCGGCAATGTGCTTTTCAAAAGTGATGCAAACCTTGTCACCACAGGCGGGTTCATTGTCAATTTTTCCGTATTCATTGCCATCCTTCTTTATTTTTCCAATGCCCTTTCCTATTACTTCTTTGACAAAAAGATCTTTGTCAAAAAATCCGACGGGCTCATAACCATGGCATTCATAACGACGCTTGTGTTTTTCATGAGTGGGCTGGGTATCAACATCTATTATTCATTCAAAGGAGAAGCGGTTCAGACATTCGCCTATATTCCTTTTGTGATCATGGTCGCCATCATGCTCACGCATTCAGTCATCAAGGGCATCTTCAGCAAGTATTACGACTATGATCCCTTAGGTGTAAGTAAAAAGCGGTACGCGCACATAGAACCCTTGCTCTATGTCTTTTTGCTGTCTGCGATTGCGGTGGCGATGTTGTTTTTGCCGATCATCACAATAGACATTGTCTCAACTGGATACAGTGACGTCGTCAATCTGAGTGGTTTTGATATTCTAAGAGATTATGTTGAACTCGAAAGAGGCTATCAGCTTGTAGCGTTTGTGCTTACTGTAATGCTTTTTTCTGTCGGGATATCGTTAATTGTTTCGGTATCGGGGTACCTGTCCAAATACCGACGGTTCGATTCCATCGTCAGATTTTCCGCAATCATCAACGTGTTCTTTGTCTTCATCATATCAGTATCAGGGTATTACTTTAAAATCGCAAGGGAAATTAATGAGACCGTGCTCAGTGATATTCTGACCTTTTACGGAATACCACTTTCTTCAGCCATTGATTATGACTACAGCTTTGGGACCGATGCAATCTATGCATTGATCGCGGCCTTGATGGTCGTAGTCGTGATGTTTTTTAGAAACGCTTTCGACAGGGACCTTTATACGGCGGACCTGGAACTCTCAGGCAGTAACAATCTAGGCTCTCAAGCCTCATCCCTCGCTTCAGGAGGGCTCGAAGAGACACCCCAGCACACCTTTGACCCCGCGCCGGCTTTCAGTGCACTTGACGATCAGATGAACGATTTTGAAGAGGACCTTGAAAAAAGAGAGCAGATGAAAGTTCAAATCCGATCCCTTAACAAACTCGTCCATTTCATTGTCGATTATGCGAAGAATTCAAAGAAGCATCTATCCTATACCCCTGAAAAGATCGCGGCGTTCGTATCCGGCCTTGGAACCAGCAGACTGTGCATCTTACAAGGGATGTCTGGTACTGGTAAGACGAGTCTTCCAAAGATCTTCGCAGAAGCCATCAACGGAAACTGTGACATAGTAGAAGTCGAATCATCATGGAAGGACAAGAACGAACTGCTCGGATATTACAACGAGTTTTCCATGAAGTACACCCCGAAGAAATTCACACAGGCGCTTTACAAGGCGGCTTTGAATCCTGAAATTCCCACATTCATACTGCTTGATGAGATGAACCTTTCAAGAATCGAATACTATTTCTCCGACTTCCTATCGCTCATGGAAAACGAAGAAGATAATAGAGCAATCAAACTCGTCAACGTCACTCTTAAAAAGATGAATGAAGGAGAGGCTAGCGAGTACAGGGCGCTTTCAAACGGTACGACCCTTAAAGTGCCGAGTAACGTATGGTTCATCGGTACGGCGAACCGGGATGAGTCAACCTTTGTCATCTCCGACAAGGTCTATGACCGCGCCTACACGATGAATTTCACGAAACGAGCGTCCAAAATCAGAAATTATGCCGATCCCATTGCCCCGGAATTTTACGATTACGAAACCTTGAGTACGTTGCTTGAAGACGCCAAGGAAAACGGGGACTTCGATGCGGAAAACAATCAAACCATCAAAGACGTCGAAAAGCTCCTTGCGCCCTACAACATTTCCTTTGGGAACCGAATTCGCAATCAGATAGAAGCCTTTGTGAACGTATACAAAGCCTGTTTCGAGCATGAAAATGTTGAAAAGGACGCCGTCGAAAGCATTCTATTGACAAAAGTGGTGTCAAAACTCGAATTGAAAGTCATCGATGACAAGGAATCGCTTGAAATGGGATTTGAAAAACTGAACCTGCCCCGTTGCGTTGAATTCATCAGTCAGCTTGATGATGAATGATGAAAAGACATCCTACCAACACCGTGTATGAATCCTACGCAAGGTTTGCGTCGCTCATGCATGATGTCAATGACTTTGTGAACACCCACCCATTCATGACCTTCATCGAATTTGACAACTACGTATCCCATGAGATAACCCTTTTTTCAATCGATCCAAACCTGGATTTCAATCAATTGGAAACGTCTATCCAAAAAATCAGAAAGAGCCTGCCTTCACTCAAGAGAATCTTTGTAAAACCAATCATTTCGCTTAAGGATGTAGAAGATGTCATGCCGGTTGAAAACACCCGCATCATCAACCAAAAGACATTTCTTCATCTGGCCAACCACAGCCACAACGTGGCGAACATCACAAAAAGAGGCGTCAAGCCACGTAGACTCCTGACAAGGTTGAACGAAGACGATTACGGGATCTATGAAAACATCGTCTTTTGTAACACCGTGGATGCCATTTTGGCCTACGTAAGAAAAAACCGAAGGATGCTTGAAAATGTCCTCTATGCAAGTGACATGATGGAGTTCAATATCCTCGAAAAAATGAATCACATGAACTTCTTTTTAGCACTTGGAAAATTGCAGACGGGCTATATTCGTGATTTTAATCAGTATCTGAGTCTTTCAAGAAGGCTTCTTCATGACCTCGCCCATATTGATCGCACACTCAAAGCAAGACTGAGTAAGCCAGTTTACAAGAAAAACAAAAGACGCAACAAGCGCATCAGACTTAAAAAGACCAATATATTTCTAAAACAAAAAGACTACAGACAAACATTCAAAATGTACAAATTCATGCGGTCGAAGCCCACTGAAACGCAAGCGGACAAACCACAATCATGGGACGAAAAAACATTAACGGAAAACTATTTACGCTATGTGCAGATGCTCATGCTTTTTGCGATTGGTCATTTCAACTTCAAACGCACTAAAAACACAAAAATGGATCTAAAAGCACTGGACACATCCTTCAACAACAAGGAGTGGACGCTTGATGTCAAAGCCACCAAGCGTCGTGAATTGCTTTTGACGTTTAAAAAGGATACGTCTTATACCATGCTTCTGACAGACAAGCATTTTGAGAACGGGGAAGGTAATGAACCAGAAGGCAATGGAAAAATCGATGAAACGATTTATCTGAGCCCTGTCAGTGAATCTTATCTCAAGCGTGAAGACGTCTATGTCAACGTGGACGACATCAATTCATTCAGACGTCTCCAACAGCTCCTTTTAAAAGGGATGATTTATTCGGATACAAAACGCGATGTCTGCCCATTTTGTGGGGGAACACTTAAGAAACACAAAAGACATGCACTGTATCAGTGTCAGGACTGCATGCTTCAAATCAATGAGGCCATATGCAGTGAAACCGGTCAATTCTTTGTCTATACTGACAATGCGAATCAGAGAAAACAGGCTACTTTGAAGACAGACTCCCTTGATGATGACGACTACTATGTGGACAAGAAAATAGAGTCCCTCATGTTTTTCAGGAATATCACCAAAATCAGCGAAGAGGGTAAAATCATCTGCCCACACTGTAATAAGGTCCATGATAGTTGATAAAAGTACTAGGCAATTGAACGTTATATTTAGCCTGAGTAAATAGTACCATACGCAAAAAAGACGGCCGGTTTTCAGACCGTGACCGTCCTTTTTATTAACTACAATTTCGGGTTGAACCTAATTTTTCCATTTAATTCCCTAAAAACTATTGTAAAAGGCTTACATTTTTTGTTATAAGGCAAAGTTACATAAACATAATAGACTTTCAATTCCATCATCTTTGGATGATGTTTTTAAAAGAAGAGATTGTATGTAACAGACAAGTCCTTTAATACGTTGGCATCATACGTTTCCATAAAGGGGTTTATGATGCATAAAAGTGAGCCTGTTTCCATTTTTGACATTTAGCGTTCACGGTATCCTGAAAAGCATTCGTAAAATGTTAGTGCTTACATGGTTTAGAGACTTAAACAGTGTTTTATACCCATAAAAACAATGAAATAGAAGGAGATATATATGAAGATTTTTAAAGACCACAACAAAGAACTGGAACTGGAAATGGATTTGTACCTGAACAGCCTCCAAAAAGGGTCCAACAGCTTTTTGGAAGGGACGAAGGCCTACCTTCGAGAAGAAGCCGAGCAGTTTGACAATCGCATCAAGTATGTAATAGAACAGGAAAAAGAAGCGGACGAGCATCTAGTAAACCTCAAGTACGTCCTTTTCAGATACAACCTTGTTCCTGATCTCAGTGCGGATATTTTAGAACTCATGGATTCCATGGACGATATCGCCGATATTGCCAAGGAAGCCCTTTTAGATTTTCGAGTCGTAAGACCCGATATTCCCAAGTCTCTCAGAGATGATTTTGGTCATATTGCCAAAAAATCCAACCAAGCCGTTGAAACTGTCATCCAGGGTGTCAGGATATATCTTACGGAATTTAGTACGGTTGAAGACTATATTACCAAGACCTATCTTTTTGAATCCGACGTGGATACGCTGCTTTATAATTTGAAAATCAAGATTTTCGATGAAAACCTTGATTGCACACTTGGTGAGAAACTCATATTGAAAGACTTTGCGGACCAACTCGCAGAACTCTCGGACATCGCTGAAATAGTCGCAAACAAGCTTTCGGTGTTCAGGTTCAAAAGGAGCATATGATGAATAGGATGTTTACAATCAAGAAGGTGCATAGCCTATGGAAATACTAGCCACAGTCATTTTTCTCTCGGCCGGCCTGTTCATGGGGTGGTCGCTTGGAGCAAACGATGCAGCAAACATATTCGGAACAGCCGTAGGAACACGCATGATCACGTTTAAAACCGCAGCCATCATTTGCAGCATATTCGTCGTTATAGGAGCTGTTGCAGGTGGTTCTGGAACCTCAAACACTCTCGGAGAACTCGGTGGCATCAATAAGATAGCCGGTGCGTTTGCAGTTTCCGCCTCCGCAGCATTCACAGTCATGATGATGTCCAAAAGAGGCTTGCCGGTCTCCACTTCGCAAGCCATCGTTGGTGCCATCATAGGGTGGAACGTATTTGCCGGTCTTCAAACGGATACAACTGTTGCGGCAGACATCGTTCAAACCTGGGTGTTCACGCCAATCCTTGGTGCGATCTTTGCAATTATCATTTACTGGATTGTCAAATTCATGATCGAACATACCAAGATACATGTAGTCAAAATGGACAAGTACACACGATACGGTCTTGTCATAGCGGGCGCGTTTGGCGCGTACAGCCTTGGTGCAAACAATATCGCAAACGTCATGGGGGTATTCATCAACGTATCTCCGTTCAATGACATCGATGTAGCAGGGCTTTTCACCATCACAGGGGTACAGCAACTCTTCTTACTCGGTGGGCTCGCGATAGCCGTAGGGATCTTTACGTATTCCAAAAGAGTGATGATGACCGTTGGAAACAGCGTCTTCAAACTGTCTCCGATTACAGCATTCGTTG
>Ga0306907_1000387_pt1 | contig 19804 bp, 24 predicted proteins | sample AntRauTorcE11898_FD_190415 | JGI IMG/M metagenome (GOLD analysis project Ga0306907, IMG submission 190415) | Saline lake microbial communities from Rauer Islands, Antarctica - Metagenome Torckler E11 #898 (v2) (version 2) | ecosystem: Environmental > Aquatic > Non-marine Saline and Alkaline >... | reverse complement strand
CCCTTTAACATACGCTTCATTGTGATTTTGCGAGGAGAGATAGGTGCGCAGGTGCATGCGAACGCCTTTGGCAAACGCTACATCCAGATCCAGATTAGAGGTGGCCAGGTTAAAGTTGGATTCCAGATCGGATAGGGAACCCGCCGCATTGTCGTGTCGCAGCCCCTGGAACTGTAGGGTGTTGGCCCCGCCTATCCGTACTTCGATGCCATCGAATTCGACATCGGTTTCGAACGGCGCTTCAAACTGGTTGAGTCCGCGCTGATCGGGGTATCTGAAGTATTGCATGTCCCGCGTAAATTGCCCGAAAACGGTTCCCGCACTCAAAAAGAATGCAACAACTCCTAAGGTGATATGTTTGATGGTGAGTTTCATAATGGTATCCTATTAATAATGGTTGTAATGAAAAAGTTAAAATATTCAGATTCTTAAATCATGCCTGTCGTTGAGTCAACACCGTCATCGATAATGACGAGAGTTGGTACTCAAGTTTCTACTCAAAGATAATGCCTTGATCCTTAACGCAACCTTAAATACGACCAACAAATCTTACATAGTTTTGTCGGTCGTATTTTTAATCACTGAATATTAATTGACCTTCGGCGTCCATCGTTTGTAGAAAAGATTATAGATGGGTACGTACACAAGCCCGATATAAGCGCCCCAGGCAAAACTTTCGATCAGCCCCAAGAAGAAGCTACCCACGGAAATCCATTCGAAGGCGGGCAGTACAATTTCCAGAAACTGATGCATGTGAATAGTTTCGGGAGTTACCAGTCCGTATAGAACACATAGAATAAAACTGGCCGCCGTAAAGGTACCCACCGCCCAGCTTACGATTTTGATATTAAGCATAATATTATTTCCTCTTCCTTGATTAATGATGTTGATGTTTGTTTTTGTCATCTTCGTTTTGGTCTTGGTCGCCGGCTGAGCCGTGGCTGTGTCCGCCACCGCAACCGCTGTGGCCTCCGCCTTGTTTTCCGTCTCCGCCATGACCGCCATGTCCGCCATGTCCGTGACCGAACATATGCATGCCCACAAACAGCAGGATGATCAGTACGAGGAACCAGTTTTCAGCTATCCATTCCATTTTGTTCACCTTGTTGGTTAATTGTTAGTTATCATTTTCCAGTGCTTACGCCTGGGGTGTTTCTTTTCTTTTTTTTGCTGAGTTGATCTTTTTTTCATATTCCTGTAAATCTTTTTTTAACTCCTCAAAATCGTCCCGGCTTATTTCGCCCCGGGCATAGCACCGGCAAAAATGATCCATCTGTTCCTTTACCGGATCGGCCTTGGTGCGCCGCCATAAAAGGACCAGTATAATGAGCCCGGCGCCGAAACCAGCCAACAGGAACCACCAAAACAGCGAGGTATTCCATATATTATCAAACCACATAAGCGCCTCCTTTCGGCTTTTAAGTTGACATTGAGAAAAAGGGAAGCACGCCTTTTCTACCTACAGGATACAACAGGCAGGCTTAAAAGAAGCTTAAATCCGGGAAGATAAGTTGATAATAACGGGATTTTTCGTTTTAATAGGCTTTCAAACATCATGGCCTGATAATCATTGATCAGATTATCAAGGTGTACAACAATAAATCAACCCGCCAAGCGGGTTAGCAACAACCTTTTTAATCGCATTAAGGATACTATTACTATGGACGGATACAAGAAAAACAGTCTCTCGCTGACCGGAGCGGTAGCCTTGGGGACGGGTGTGATGATCGGGGCCGCTATTTTTGCGCTGCTGGGGCAGGTGGCCGAGCTTTCGGGGGCCTTATTTCCCATTATCTTTCTGCTGGGGGCGGTCATTGCAGGATTCAGCGCCTACTCCTACGTTAAAGTATCCAATACGTATCCCTCCGCCGGCGGTATTGCCAAGATCCTGCAGAAGGCCTATGGCAAGGGGACCATAACGGCGGGTTCTGCTCTGCTTATGGCTTTTGCCATGGTGATTAACCAGAGCCTGGTAGCCCGCACGTTCGGATCTTACACCATGCAGCTTTTTGACGTGCCCGCAAACAGCATCTGGGTGCCCGTGCTGGGCGTGTTGTTGCTGGTAGCCACATTTCTGATCAATATTGCCGGCAATAAAGCGGTGGAACGGTCTTCTTTTGTAATGGCCATTTTAAAAGTGGGCGGCATTGCCATTTTTGCCATCGGCGGGCTCTGGGCCGGCGGATTTTCTGCAGCCGAGGCCGTGCCGTCCACTATTCCGCAAGAATATTCCATAGGCAGTTATCTGGGCGCCCTGGCCCTGACCCTGCTGGCCTACGCGGGCTTTACCACCATCACCAACAGCGGCGCTGAAATCGTGAAGCCTCACAAAAATGTGGGACGGGCGATTGTTATTTCCCTGCTGATTTGTGCAGTGGTTTTTCTGATGATTGCCTTTGCCGTGGCGGCGAACCTGCCGGTAGCCCGAATCATTGAGGCAAAAGATTATTCCCTGGCCGAAGCGGCCCGGCCCGCTTTTGGCAAATACGGCCTCTGGTTTACCGTGGGTATTGCTATCACCGCGACCATCTCCAGTGTAATAGCCAATGTTTTTGCCATTTCTAGGATGACGGCCATGCTGACCAATATGAAACTGATTCCCCACAGCCATTTCGGCATGTCTGGCCGGGTGCAAAAGCACATGCTGGTCTACACAATCGTAATAGCTATTATCCTGACGATCTTCTTCGATTTAACGAGCATCGCATCTCTGGGTGCCATCTTGTATATAACCATGGATATGGTTGTTCACTGGGGCGTGCTGAAACATCTTCAACAAGAGGTGGATGCCCGCCCGGGCATTGTGGTAACGGCAATCATTGTTGACCTGCTTGTACTGGGAGGATTTCTCTGGGTCAAGATCAGCACCGACCTGTTTGTGGTAATATTATCGGCCGTACTCATGCTGCTGATCTTTGCCGGGGAAAAGTGGTTTCTTGCCCGGAAAAGATGAACAGCCTTTAGCCTGTAGTTTTTTACAGGTACTCATTCACCGTATGATTAAATAGAAAATGGCAGGAATTTTTACAGAACTCCTTAATGCAGGGTTTTCTCTCACAATTCGTATATTTTGGGAACCATCGGAAATATTTCAACCAACATTGTCTTTTGTATGTTGGGTAACCACCATCAGCGCGGCATCCCGAAGCAATGAATAAGTAAATTGGAGCAACCTTTCCGGCAGACCGAGCAGCTACACCCACATGGACCGGTAGATCGACTGGAGGATCGGCAGTTGGAGGTTATCTGAATCATGATATCCAAACATAAAATATCTATAGCAGGATTACTGCTGGGCACCCTGTTTTTTGCCTTTTCTCTGACGCCCAGCCTACTGCCGCGTACAAATATAATGCAGGGATTGATTTCCGGCTTTGCATTTGCTTCGGGCTATGGATTGGGCGTACTGAGCCGGTGGTTGTGGGCATGCTTTGAGCTTCCGATTCCTAATAAGCGCACGCAAAAAATCATAACCTATATCACCGGCAGTATCTGCTTGCTCACGGTCATTATCTTTCTCTGGCAGGCCACCGGCTGGCAGAATTCTTTGCGGACCCTAATGGGACTTGAAAGCTCTGTTATCCTGCGGCCACTGGTAATTGGCCTTGTAGCGGCAGGTATATTTTTGATCCTGCTGTTCCTTGCGCGACTGTTCCAGTGGACATTCCAGCACCTCTCCGATCAGCTTCACCGGGTTATACCGCGCCACGCTTCCTATGGTTTCGGCCTGTTGGCTGCCGTTATCATCTTTGGGCTGGCTTTCAACGGCGTGTTATCTTCTCTGATCCTGCGAGGAGCTGATGCTTCCTACAAACAGTGGAATCGCCAAATACAGACCGACCTGAAACAACCCGCCGATCCGATAAAAACCGGCAGTGAAGCCTCGCTGCTTAACTGGAATGAAATGGGACGCTATGGCCGCGAGTTTGTGGTTAACGCTCCAGACACAGACGACCTTAAGCAATTTACCGACCAACCTGTAAAGAAACCTATTCGGGTGTACGCCGGCATGCGTGCGGGCAATTTTAAAGAACGCGCCAAACTTGCCCTTCAGGAACTAAAGCGAGTAAATGCTTTTGAGCGGTCTGTAATAGTGCTGAATACACCCACCGGTTCCGGCTGGGTAGATCCGGCAGCCATCAAACCCATTGAATATCTTTATAGTGGCGATATTGCCACCGTCTCGGCGCAGTATTCCCACCTGCCCAGTGCACTTTCACTGTTATTTGAGGGTGAGTATGGCGAAGAGATGGCACAGGCCCTGTTTCGGGAAGTGTACGGCTACTGGAGCGGGCTGCCGGAAGATCATCGGCCCAAGCTCTACCTGCAGGGACTAAGTCTGGGGGCGCTCAACTCCGACCGCTCATTCGACCTGTTCGACATTATCGACGATCCGTTCCAAGGGGTGCTCTGGAGCGGACCGCCCTTCAGCAGCGAAACCTGGCGGCGTATAACCGCACAGCGAAAGCCCGGTTCTCCGGCCTGGCTGCCTCGTTTTCGGGACGATACCGTCGTGCGCTTTGCCAATCAAAACGGAGGGCTGAAGCAGGGAAAATCTCCGTGGGGTGATTTTCGTATTGCCTATCTTCAATATGCGAGCGATCCGATCGTATTTTTTGATCCCCGGGCTTTTGGGCACGAACCGGAATGGATGCGCCAACCACGGGGATTTGATGTATCTCAAAACCTGAAGTGGTATCCGGTGGTTACCATGGTGCAGCTGGTCGCGGATATGGTGGCAGGTACCGGTGCTCCTGTCGGCTACGGGCATGAATATGCTGCCACGGATTATCTGCGGTCATGGATTCAACTCGCTGAACCGCCGGGATGGAGTCGGAAAGAGCTCGAGCGGCTGCAGGCCTTCTTTGCCAAAAGGGATGAACGAAAAACCCAAAGCAAAAAATTATAATGGATGACAGAACACACTGTTAAGAGATCACCACTTCCGGCTACTTTGTGATCTTTGTTTTTTAAAATAAGATGAACCTCTTTTGGATCTTCAGGCGCCCCCTGCTCTCCTCCCATCCTGCGAGGTTAATTATTATGCGAGCAAAAATGAGAGCCGTTGACATGTTCATTTATGCATGCTTCTCAACCCAACGGGCATAGCCGGAAATAAACAGGAGGACACCTATTCATCGTCCATCCGGTAACGGGGCGGAACAAAACCGCCCGGTATGCCTTGTTTGGAAAAGACAATCTGCCAGAGCTGGTTTTTACGCGCCCGGAAACTGCCGGCACTACAGAGCAGGTAGTACTTCCACATGCGGTAGAACCGTTCGGAATAGCTTGATTTCAGCCTATCCCACGCGGTATCGAAATTCCAGAACCAGGCCATCAGGGTTTGGTCGTAATAGGGTCCAAAATTTTGCCCGTCTTCCATCACAAACAGTCTCTCGGCGGCCAGGGCCAACTGCCGAATGGAAGGTAGTTGAGAACTGGGAAAGATGTATTCTTCGATCCAGGGATCGGTCGCTTGTGCCGACCTGTTGCCGGCGATCGTATGCAGCAGAAAAATTCCATCATTCTTTAAACACCGATGGGCCGTGTGCATGTAGGTGCGGTAATTTTTACTGCCCACATGCTCTATCATTCCCAGCGAAACAATGTGGTCGAAGGGTTCGTTGATGTCGCGGTAGTCCTGAAGCCGAATTTCCACCGGAAGGCCTTTGCATCGCTCTCTGCCCAGCTCTACCTGTTCTTTAGAAACCGTGATACCTACCACCTCAGCTCCAAATTTTTCTGCGGCATACCGGGCAAAGCTGCCCCATCCGCAGCCGATATCCAGCACGCGCTGGCCGGCGTGTAAATCTATTTTTTTGCATACCAGGTCCAATTTAGCTTCCTGGGCTTCATCCAGCGTGCCGGCCTGTTGCCAGTAGCCGCAGGTATAGACCATGCGCCTGTCCAGCATGGCCCGGTACAAATCGTTTCCTATATTGTAATGGTGCTCACCTATTTCATAGGCTTTCTCTTTGTTCTGGCGGTTGGTCAGTATCGATTTGAATAGTTCAAACAATACAACCGGATTGCGGACAAATTTTTTCTCCAGCTTTGCCTGAAGTATCCTGGTGAAAAACTGGTCAAGTGCTTTGGCCTCCCACCAGCTGTCCATATAGGCTTCTCCCAAGCCGAGCGATCCCTGACGCATCACCCGTTCAAAAAGACGGTCGTCATGCACTTGTATATCCCAGGGCCGGTCCCCGTTTATTTGGATATCTGCGGACTCCAGTTCGTGGCGGATTTTTCGAATTATTTTTTTCATGATAATTCCTCTTTTTTTTGTGGCTAATGGTCATTAAGTAGCTAAATAGCGTTTATTAAAAATTTAGAAAACTTGCTACGATTGATGATTTGGCGAACGGGCAAGCTGCCCGTTCTACGTAGGCCGGACGGCTTGTCCGGTCCCTCAAAAGCGTATAAAAATGATTCTCTTCAGTTATAAACTAACATGCTGCTTCAAGTATCTCCATATCATATATACCGGTACGGTTAACACTACGATGGAGAATGAAAAATAAGGCAGATGAATATTCAACGAATACAATCCGGCTCCCAAAAAGGACCCGGCGGCAAGTCCCAGGCTGCTTATAGATGCCAGCAGGCCCATTCGCTCACCAACTCTGTTGTTACTGATTTTACTTGCAAGCGAAGCCAGGCCGGGCGTAATTAACGCCATGCCCAGGGCAAGAATAAGCACGACGGTAATAATGAGCGCGAGAGTATTGACAAACATCAACAGAACCAGGGCCAGCCCCACATAGAAATACCCTATAGGAAGCAGTCGCTTCTCTCCCCACCGGTCAATCAAAAATCCTGTAAATCCAATTTGGCTAATACTCATCCCCAGTGCACAGGCCATAAAAATAAATCCCATTTCCAAGACGCTGTATCCCAAAATCTGCTGGGCGTGCAGGGCAAAGGTGCTTTCAAACATGGAAAGGCCTCCCTGTGCAATCAGGGCGTAGATGAGAATCAGAAACATCTCGCCCTTTATAATGCTTACTGTATTTATTTTTTCCTGGTGATGATCAGTATTATCAAAGCGGGAGCGATTGCGGGGCAGCCATAGTAATACGGACACGAAGGCCAGCAGTGAAAACCCGCCGGCAATCAGAAAAGGAGTTGTGTAGGCGTTTGCGGCCAACAGCTTCCAAGACCATCCGCGCAGCCAATTTACGTCCATAAAAAAGGAACTCAGCACCGGCCCGAAGATCACCCCGAGACTGGCTGATCCGCCCGTCCACGCCAGCACTTTGCCCCTGTTTGTTACCGGGCTCAGGTCTGTAACCCAGGAATTGACCGTAGGCAGTACCGCCGCCGAAAAAAGACCGCCGGCTACGCGGAACGTATATAACAGAACCAGATCCTGGGTCCATCCAAATAGAATCAGCGAAAACGCATAGCCGCCCATGCCGGCAGCCAGCACCGGTGACCGGCCGATGCGGTCGGACCAGCGCCCCCAGAGTGGGGCCGCGACAAACTGCATTAAAGGAAAAATACCGGTCATCAACCCTACATGAAGAGCCGGGGAAAGCCCAAGCAGTTCGTTTGAACCTGCCGCTTTTTCCACTAAAAAGGGTAGAATAGGCAGGGTCAGGCCATAGCCGATCATCACCAGAAACAGGCAACCAAGTAGAATCACTATTTCCTTTTTCTTCATACTTTAGCTACGGCTTATTTAAGCAAGGGAGTATTTAATACGTGTTTTTGACAAGTATACAACCGATAACCTTAAGGAGAGCTTAAAGAAGTGCCTATTTCTCACTATTATTTACGGAAGTACAGGTTTACAGTCCGGTCTTCTCAGTCCCATTTTTTGAAGAGCTTACAGTTATAAGGGCGGTTTTAATTTGTCAATAAGAATAAGAAGCCGCTTCCTTTAAGGTTTATTTAAGGTGACAAACGTATCTTTCAGTTAGATACGATGAAAGCTTTTCGTAAAGCATTCGATTATTTAACTACAGTGTAAGATTCAGGTCCAGGCATTCCGATTAAACAGCGATATGAGCTGTTTTAGCTTAAAGTAAAATAGAGAAAATTATGACAAGGCAAACCCACCGGATAAACCCACTCAGAATTGCAAACGAGATGCATAATGACTTATCCGTTCGACACAAGAAGGGGGATAAAAGCATATGCAAAATTTTCACTGTTAAGGTTTTTTGGGCCTTTATCTCGTTGATTGCTTCGATTACGCTCCTGCCATTGTCATTGCAGGCCCAGGGCACAACCGGAACGCTCGCGGAGAATGGCACCGATAGCCATAACATCGCTTATGCCATGATGGGACCCTCCAACACTATTGCTGTCATTAATTTAGCTAGCAGGGAGATTACAGACTCAATTGCAGTGACGGGCAACCCACACGGTGGTGCGCTCACACCGGATGGAAGCCAGATCTATACCTCCAGCATGAACTCAAAATGGGTCTCGGTCATTGATACTCGCAGCAAGAAGGTCATAACCAAGATCGATGTGGGAGGGATTTCCCACCACGCGACCGTTCGACGGGATGGCCGATACGTATATGTTGCTGCGGGCCGTCTGATCGTTATTGATACCGCCACGAACGAGATTATCGCACGGATCAAAACGCTTGAATCACCATTCTATCCCGCCTTTGATCCCGACGGACGCCGGCTCTATGTACTAAGCAGTGGCAGCACGATAAGCGTTATCGATTCGGAAACAAATACGCAAATCGATACGATCAAGATGGGATCAAAATCAATGATGGGCCACCTTGCGGTAGCTCCCGACGGTGGGACGCTTTATGCAACGAATGATAGGGCTGACAGGCTTTCTATTATTGATGTCGAGAGCGGGCAACTCCGGGCTGCGGTTTCAGTGGGTAAACAACCGCATGGCATAGCGGTACAAACAGACGGGGAACGCGTGTTTGTAGGTAATCGCGGTGAGAAAAGTATTTCCGTGGTCGATCCCACCACTGCAAAGGTCGTTGCAACCCGCAAACTTGGTGGATACCCCGAACACTTAAGCATGACGTCCAAAGGCGATTATTTGCTTGTCGGCCTCAAAAATCGCTTTGAGGAGGAAGGATCCCGCCGAAATGGCTCCCGAAAAATGACTGCTGCGGTAACCATCCTTGATCCTAATACTCTGGAAATAATAGAGGAGATCCCGGCCTGGCCGCAGGTTCACGATATTTTGGTCCCTCAAACAAAAAGGTAACGGCTTGAAATTAAAAGGAGAGTAATTGTTATGAATACCAACAATTGCATACTGCACATTAAAAATATGGTGTGTCCGCGTTGCAAGTATATCGTAACGCAGATATTTGAAGACTTGGGATGTCATCTGCTTGCTGTTGAACTGGGACAAGTGGTGATCAGACCGCAGAATATTCCCTCTCAACAACAAATAGAAGAACGCCTGAAAGAAAATGGTTTTGAGCTGCTGACCTTTGAAAGTGCCCGCCTCGTTGAGCGGGTTAAAGTGTTGCTCATCAATTTACTCTATTGGAGTAGAGAAGTTAGGTGGCCAATAGTTTTGGAGGAGTACCTTGAGATGGGCATGCAGACAGAATTCAAAGAACTGGATCGGTTATTTCTCTCCATTGGCGGGTGCAGCATCCGGGAATATTTTAATTTGCTGCGGTTTGAACGGTCGAAAGAACTTGTCTCTTATAATGAACTCTCTATCCAACATATTGCCAAACAGTTGGGATATGGGAGTCCTGAAACGTTGTCACTGGAGTTCAGCCGAAGACTTGACCTGGAGATTCCCGAGTTTATACACTCGGCAGATAAATACCGGCTATCCCTGGATAGCATTGGTTAAGCTTAACGCGTTTAGCGGTTAACGTTTGATTCAGAATTCCAAACATTAAGTAGAATATGTTCCTTTGTTTTGACCCAGCCTTAGATCCCTCCAAGCAGGGAGGGAAAGAACAAGATAGAGCCACCAGCAACAGCCCAATGCAATGGTAATGTTACAGAATTATCAGTTACCAAAAGTCCTGCCAACACGGGTCTCCCTCCTACGGGTAGGGAGAAACAGAGCTTGTACCGAAAACGTCTTAAAACCGATCTGCCATCAACGTCATCTGTTTAAGCTTGTTTTAAGGTCACTTGAATTACTTTAAAACCAGACTTAAGATTATGATGCCTGTAACTCTTAAATAATAACTCATGTTAAAACTTGCCGACTTTATAATAAAATTCAGATGGTGGATTATTGCACTTGTTTTGTTAGCAACGGGCTTCATGGGTTGGAAAACAGTACAGAGCATTAGCCTGAATGCTGACTTTTCCACCTATTTAAGCCTGGATGATCCCCTGGTGCAGGAGTATAACCGGATCGGAGAGGTGTATGGCAGCAACTCCACCGGCCTTGTGTTAATTACTTCTGATAAAGTTTTTACCTCCGAAACCCTTGGGCTGATCAACCAACTGACCGAGGCCTACAGCGATGTTAGGGATTCGGTATGCAACCAGTTTAACGAACGGATGCTAAAACGGCCGATACGGTAATTAAAATGATTATTCCACGTGTCATAACGTTGTTTTTCAAGAGGTCGCCGTTTATTGGTATCGGCCTATTACTTTCTGAACAGCTGGTCGTTGGCGCAACCCACCTTCAGCGGCTTCCTGGAGCTTGACAAGCGATTCGTAACCGGTGGAGACAGCACAATTATTGATGATTTTTACAACCGCTTCCGGCTGGAAATGAAGGCGCCGGTGGGATCAAAGCTGTACATGTTTTCCAGTCTGGACTTGCGCTTTTACGACTTTCCCAGGTCACAATCACTTGATGACCTGGAACAAATAGAGCGTGAATTTCCTCTTGATTTTACCCTCTGGGAAGCCTTCATTGATGTGTATGGTTTTTTGTCGGACAACCTGGATATTCGGGTGGGAAAACAGCGGATTGCCTGGGGCAAGGCTGACAAGCTGAATCCGACCGACAACCTGAATCCCAACGATTTTTCGGACATTATCAATTTTACGGAGACGATTCCCTCATGGGCCTTCAAAGGCACGTGGTATGTTGGCGACCATCAGTTGACCGGGGTTTGGCTGCCGGGTATTACCCCGGTTCTGCTTCCCCGGGATGGAGCCAACCTCTTTTTGGGTGATTTGGGAGCATTTAATGATGAGCTGCAACTTCCTGAACGAACCCCTGCAAATAGCATGTTCGCCTTCCGGTGGGATGGCAGTATTGATAAATGGGATTATTCCTTCAGCTATTTTAATGGGTACGACGATATTCCCATTCCAACCCGCCTGACGGTGAATCCGCCACCCGCATCACCCGAAATTAAGATGGAGTTTCCAATCATGCAGGTTATTGGCGCAGATCTGGTGACTGAACTTTCAGGGATCAGATTATGGGCGGAGGCGGGCCTGTTTTGGCCGGAGAAAGTGGAGCTGGTTTCAGAGGCAAATGGTGTTATAAATCGGAAAATTCAATTGGAAGACGATCCCTACCTGAAATTTACTATCGGCGGCGACTATACCTTTTCCAACGGAATATACCTGAATACCCAGTGGATGCACGGTTTTTTTACCGAACGCGGTGCGGGGGAACTGAATGACTATTTTGTAGCGCGAGTTGAGAAAGAATATTTTAATGATGATGTGTTGATTGCCTTGAGTAATACCCTGGAAATCAACGACTGGAAACAACTGGGCTACGGCCTGTCGCCGGAGCTGACCTACCAGGCGATCGACAACTTTGAAGCCGGGCTTGGTGCATTTCTGATCTGGGGAGAAGAGGGCACCCTGTTCAACAGCTGGGAAGAGCTGGACCAGGTTTTTGTTAGATTCCGGCTCGATTTTTAGGATTCCTCAATCGGTAAAGGCACACATCCATATCCCTGCTTCAAGGCTCGTTTGGCAAACCGGTACGCCTCCTCTATGATCATTTCCGTCTTGCTGAAATCCAGCACGCTGGTGAGCCGGGTATTGATGCAGAGATCCAGCAGATACAGCTCGGTATCATCCGCAATTCTTCGTATATCATTCCGCAGTTTTTGATGCTGGCTGACCTGCGCCGTACGAATAATCATGTTGAACAACCCGTTGACGGAGTGGCTAAACTGGTGCCGGCATTCACTTAGCATGCAGTAAATGGTATCGGCCCCTTTTTCGTACGCTTTATCAATCGGAATGTTATTGGTGATGCCGCCGTCCACCAGCTGGTCTCCGTTCATTGCCTGAGGCGGAAAATAGACCGGAATGGCCGTGCTGGCCATCAGGGCGGGCAGGAGCGGTCCCTCTTCCAAATACACGGATCTCGCTTCCTGGAGATCCGTAGCTACCACCGCCAGCGGAATGTCAAGCTCTTCGAACGTCTTAACCGGCAGCCGCTTTTTCAGAAATCGTTTTAGGCCGGTCGGTTTAAACAGGCTGGATGCGTTGCCCCATTTCAGAGGAGTTCGGGGTTAAAGCGGTAGAGTTTAAGACCGGAAATCTCTGCCCATATTTCTTTTAAGTCTGGAATCTCTATTCCGGAAGCGATAAAGGCTCCGTTGAGGGCGCCTACCGAGCTACCGACAATAAAATCCGGTTCAATACCCAGCTCGGTCATCGCCTGATAAAACCCAATTTCGGCAGCGCCTTGGGCGCCACCTCCGCAAAGAACAAGCGCTGTTTTTCCTGATTTTAGAGTATCCATTATTTTATCTTTCAACAGGAAGATAGTTGAGATCAAAGGCCTCGTTCACCTCTGAAAGGGCTGGCCTTTCGTAATATTTGTTGTTGATATAAATAACGGGTAGGATTAACGGATTCCCCAGCCTGGATACCAGCTTCTTTGCTTTTTCGGTATTAAACCGCAAATCGATAAAGGTAAATGCATAGTCTTTTTCCTGGAGCAGGTTCACCAGCTCCCGAAGGTAGTCGCACCACCCCTTGCAATAAATAATTACCGTTGGTTCCTGATTGCTTAGGTTGTCGGTTCCCATGATGTTCTCCTCATTATTTAGTTTCTATTTTTTAGCTTTTTTGATAAAAAATTCTGAATAACTCTGCAGAATTAAAATCATCGCACTTGGAAGTTGTTGCCAGTTAAGCTGGCGCAGCTTCTTGACGCCCTGAAACATTCCGCAGTCCACCAAAATGGTTTTTCCCGGAAGCTCAACCAGGTATTTGGAGCCCGTTACCATTCCGGCTGCCCCGAGAAAATGTATGTTAACTGAGTCATTCATTTCATTGTCCTATTTCATTAACGCTGCAGATGTCCAGGGCTTCTTTGAGCACCTGGTTCTTCTTGCGGGGGTTCAGCCCGATGTGATTAAGTACCTTCTCATCTTCACAGAGCTGCATGCAGAATACAACATTTTTTCCGAGCAGCAGCTGTTTTTCCTCTTTGGTTAGTGTTGAAAGACAGGTAATCGGATGGAGATTCACCCGGCCGATCAGATCTTTAAGCCCCTCGTTTTTGGGATAATCCCAACTCAGCAGCTTCAATCCAGCACAAGTCCCATATTGCAGGGCATCGTCGGTAAAGCGGGTATTCGTGACCACCCATCCCCGGTGATATTTATTCTCGTGGCCGGGCCGGCTGCTCCATTTTGTTTCCACATCCTTAAACCGGGACTGGATATACAGGGGAATTTTGACATTACATTTGTGTCCCTTGCGGTTGTGAAATTTACACTCGATCATAAAGTGTTCCTTATCCTTTTCGGCAATCACATCAATTTCGTGGGATACGCAGTTGCCCTCTACAACGATCCCTATCTGGGTTTGATAACCAAGTCTGCTGAGCAACTCTCCCACAAACTTTTCAAAAGGATAGCCGGTGGGCCCCAGCTCCAGGATGGCCTCCTTCAACTTGTAACGGCCGGCGGAACGGTCGGAATAATTCCTGAGCAGACGAAAAGCTTCTTTATAGATCTTTTGCGTGGAAATGCCATCGTGAAGCATCTCGCTGATTGCTCCCGCAATGTGATCGATTATTTGCCCGTCGGCCCCGGCACTGGCCAGCGAGTGGCGTAGCTTATCTTCGTTAAAAGGTTCTTGTTCTCCCGATGCTTTGGTGACGTTGACGGTAGTCATAGTTTTGACCATTTTCTATTGTTGAAAAGTATAGCTATGAATTATTTGATGGACTAATGAATTGTTTCCATTTACCCTTCACCGGAAAGAAAGCCGGAACCTGTCGCTTGTATTCGAGATACTCCTGTCCAAACTCTTCGATTACTTTCTTTTCTTCCCTCCGGGCAAGAAGCACATACGCCAGTACAATAACCGGGAACAGGCCTACCGAGAATATGGTGGGCCAGTGAATGACCCCTTCTCCAAAAAGGCCAATGAAGAGGCCGGTATATTGCGGGTGTCGCACCAAACCATATAATCCATCCGTTGCAAGCCTGTCTTCCTGTTTAGCACGATACAGTTCGCGCCAGCCTTGAATAAAAATTCCAAATCCACCAAAAAGAAGGATATAACCCACGATCATCGAAATCATCATACCCGTTTCACCGATGCCCACTAAGGTGGACCAAAGGTTGGCGTTTAGATTACCACCACTATTATCTAATCCCAAAAACCGTACCATCAAATATATGGTAAGTGGGAAACCGTACATTTCTGCATATAAGGCAATAATAAAGGCTTGAATCAGCCCTGCGCCGGCCCACTCGCGCCATGTCTTTGGAGCCATATATTTGTATAAAAGCCAGGAAGCAATAACGATTACAAAAAGCGCTATCACCCAGGCACCTGAATGTTCAATTCCTCGTTCCATGATAAAATCCTTTTATTTTTAGTGATACTTGTTGGTTAAATAAACCGTTGGGTAATACCCAGCGAACTGTTCGTTTTTTCGATTGATTTTTGGGGATCAGACTCAATGCCGGTTAATGCACGAATAGCGTCGATGGTTTCGGGAATCACGATTGCCTGGTTATCTACCAAGTAGGCGTAATACAGTTCATCACCTTCTACTTTGAGCATATCCTCCCAGACGGCTACTTCATACATATCGCCGTGGGGACGTCCCAGATCCAGCATCAGTTCCTTTACGGCGTTGTTGGCCGAAAGGTCATCCCTCATATTAATGAAAGCAGTGCGCGTAGAAGTCGCAAACGCATCCAGTACGTCCTCTTTTGACGCTTCTTTGGTCAATTGTACCGTCCAGTAGTGCAGGTGGCTCAGGGTTTCCGGCACCTTCACCGCTGCCGTTACCACATCGAGTTCCGGGTCCACGCTCTGGGCATCCGGGCCCTGGTGGCTGGGAATCTCCGGTTCGGGCACCAGCGTATTCATGATGCCGTTTTTGTGGCTTTCCCACGGGTCGGTGGCCCGCCGCAGCAGGGTACCTCGTGCTTTTTTCAAGAGGCCTGCTCGCTTCAATGCACTTAGCGTTCGCACGATGGAAGTGGTGTTGCAGGAAACCACACGGGTGTTCTCCCGGTTTAAAGCAGAGGCGTAATTGTTTTCCGCGCTAAACGAGTGGCCGGTCGTCTCGTGCTTCTCCCCGCCCTGTACGATGTACTTTAGCCGGGCACGCTTATATTTTTCGGCATTTTGAGCGCCGAACTTTTTGGGAGCGCAATCCACCACCACATCAGTGGCTTCCAGCAGATCATCAAGTCCGCCGGCCACCGGAATATTCGCCTTATCCATCGCATTGCGGCCTTCTTCTGTGTTGGCAAATATCGTATACCCTTTGGCAGCGACCACTTTTATCCTCCAGTCCGCGGCTACATCGCCGATACCCACCAGTTCCATATCATCCTGCAGGGTTACCGCTTCGGCCACCCGCTTTCCGATGACACCGTATCCGTTTACTGCTACCTTGATTGTTTCCATAATATCAAACCGTTTTATCGTTAGTTGTCCTGTTCCAAAATCTTTTTGCGCTCCTCAAATTCTTCCCGTTCTATTTCGCCCCGGGCAAACCGCTTCTTTAAAATATCGAAGGCATCTTCGGTGGCGTCGGTCAATGGCCGATAGGGAATGACATTAAAAACGACCAGCAGAATAATAGCGATTATGAAAATCCACCAGATCCAATGCATGCCGATGAAGTGATGATCGTAAAACATGGTGCTTGTTATTTTTTTGGTTCATATTAGAGTTTAAGAAACAGGTTTTAGCTGTTTCTTTTGGTACTCATCGATATGATTCGGCAGTAGCCCTCGTTCCCGAATCATATCATTCAGATCACGTTCAGTGATAACTCCCCGCAATTTTCCATGCTCAACCACCGGGTAGATGGTTTGCCCCTCTGATTGAGTGAGGGAAATAAGCTCCATGAAAGTGATATCCGGCGAAACAGTTTGCACATTTTTGCGAATCATTTCGGCTACCGGAAGTGCGGACTTCCCGTCCTGCAAAGCATTGATAATGGATGTATGCGAGAGTAGCCCTTCCAACCGGTCGCCACTGGTAACGACTATCTCTGAAGACGGATTTTGAGGCATCACCGAAGCGGCCTTCCCCACCGAGTCATCAACAGAAACACGGGGATAAGAGTCTTTAATAATATCTTTTGCCGTTAAATGTTTGATGGATTCAGCCATCGAAACCTGCCGGGCTTCGGCACCGGCGCCCAGGAAGATGAAAATGCCGATAAACAGCAGAAACGGATTGTAGAATAGGCCGAACAAGACAAAACCAATAGCCAGCAGCTGCCCGACCGAAGCGGCAATCCGGGTCGCCCGGTCTCTTTTTATCTTAAAGGCCAGCAAAGCACGGAACACGCGTCCGCCGTCCATCGGGAAGGCCGGTATCAGGTTAAACAGCACCAGAATGATATTGATCACAAGCAGATCAGCCAGAAAATTGCTGCCGGTTATATGGTGGCCCAGCTCCAAATCGGCTTGACCGAGAACCAGCATGAGAAGGTATAACCCTATCGCAATGGCCACATTGACAGCCGGGCCTGCAATAGCGACTACCAGTTCCTGCTTGGGATCTTCGGGCATCCGTTCCAGCCGAGCTACCCCACCAATGGGTAACAAATTTATATCGCGGGTCCCGATGCCATAGCGACGGGCAGCCAGCGCATGACCAAACTCATGGAGCGTCACGCAGGCGAAAAGCACCGTAAGAAAAATCAGGCCCATTATGATTTCAAAAAGTCCATGCCCCTGTTGCAGGTGCATCCAGGAGAGCCAAATGACCAGCAGGATGAAGGTCCAGTGAATAAAGACTTTAATGCCTGCCGGTTTTCCGATGTAAAGTGACCATTTCATAAGTTTATGTACCAGTTCATTATTACATTTTTACTTTCATCTCTTCATCATCCATTCCCATATGCATGTTCCCTTCCCTGTCGGTATGGGATATCATAAAAAGGCGTTCGGCAATAATGATGAGCGTTATTCCAATCAGAGCCACAACCAGAACGAAGGGATCACTCAGGTACTTGATGTAAATAAATGCAGCAAGTACGGCTGCATCCAAAATAAGGGCAATTAGCGGGATAACAGGATGGAAGCTAATTTCTTTTCTGAGATGCCGCAGGAGGCCCCAGTGTATGGCAATATCCATGGTCAGATAAAATATAGCCCCAATGGAGGCAATGCGGGTCAGGTCAAATAAGACCGTTAAAAGCATGGCCAGAGCCACCGTGAAAATAAGGGCCGGATTTTGGAATCTCCCGGCCTTTAGCCTGGGGACCTGCTTCATACTGCTTAGCATTCCCAATAATCTTGAGGCTGAAAAAACACTGGCTATTACACCGGATACGGTAGCCACAATAGCAAGCAAAATGGTTAGCCACGAGCCCCATTCCCCAAAAATCGGCCGCGCGGCCTCAGCCAAGGCATAATCTTTTGCGGCAATAATTTCCGGGATGCCCAATCCTGCCGATACAGACAGTGCTAAGAGGATATAAATCAGCGTGCACAGCAGAATAGAAATGATAATGGAACGCCCCATATTTACATACGGATTTTGAATATCACCTCCTTGGTTGGTGATCGTTGTAAAGCCTTTGAAGGCAAGAATCGAGAGGGCCAGTGCCGCGATAAAACTCAAACCCAGCGGCAATGATTGGCTGTTTTCCGGAGCATAATTACCCGAAATATCGGGAAACCCTGCTACTGCTAACCCTGCAATAGCAAGCAGTGCGATACCTGCAACTTTAATAATTGCTGTTATGGTTGCGGTTGCGCCAATAATCTTATTGCCCAATACATTAATGACAAAGGCCAGGGCCAAAAGGCCTACGCCCAAGACGGAAGCATAGCCGGCATATTCTTCGGGAAACAACCGCAGCGTGTAGGCCCCAAAGGTGCCAGCCACCAGACTCTCGGCAACAACCATAGATACATACATTAATAATGAAAAGGTACCGGCAGCCGTACCCGGCTGATATGCTTTGGTTAAGAATTTAGCGACCCCTCCGGATGAGGGATACGCATTAGAGAATTTGACGTACGAATAAGAACTGAACCCCACGACAATGGCTCCTGCCAAAAAAGCTATCGGGAATAAATCACCCACTAACTCGGCGATTTGTCCCATAAGTACAAAAATTCCTGCTCCTATCATTACGCCTGTACCTAATGATATGGAGCCCGTTAAAGACAGTTTTTGATTATCTACGTTTACCTTTTTCATTGTGGAGAAACGATTTAACGAAGTAAAGCCAAATAATTCTTTACGCTGGTATGTACTGTATTAAAAATAATTTTGCGGGATATCTTCTCCCTTAGAAAAAGAGATATTATAGATCGCCGCAATTAACGCCCCCAGCAGCCATCCCATGATAAAGGTTTGCACCAATCCAAAGAACACTTGCAGCGGCGGCACGCTCATCCGGATAATGGGTTCTGCATCCAACCCGTGCAGCAGGCTGTTGAAGAAGAACACCGTTCCCTCTTTTCCGGCCGTGAACATCAGGATGATGCAGCCCAGATAGAAGATAGCGCCGGTTGCTCCGACTGCCAGTCCCAACTTTTTTATGCTAAGTGTTTTCATGATAAGCTCCAGTAGTTAATGTTGATGGTTTTCATGTTCTGATCCTTTTTGGTGATGGCCGATCATTAGAAAATGGCAGGCAAACATCGCCACAAAAAAGAGGAAGAAAGTTAAGCCGCTGCCAAGCCCCAGCATGGGGGCAAAAAACAGAAGCAATAGCGGAACGCCGCATCCGATAATCATCCAAATAGTGTGCTTACTCATTGTCTCGAGTGTTTAAAGTTTTTTGTTTCAAAAAGAATAGCGTGCTTGCGCCTGTTGAATTCTTTCTTTGATAGTTCGCCGCTGGCAACGTGCCGGCGGAGCACTTCTACAGTGGCATTTTTAATATCCAGCTGGTGTTTCGATCTGATCGAAAGATACCAGATGAGCAGTAAGGCCCCAGACAGGAGTATCCATAAAACCGGGGCCCAGCTGTTCAGTGTATTCAGCCACTCCATGATTAATTATGGTGTTGGTTATGGTTGCCGGAACTTTCCTTATCCATCATATCTCCCTTCATCATCTGCATGCACATCATGTGCATTTTCATCATGGAGGAATCGCCCATCATTTCCTTCATTTTGGCGTGATCCATCTGCTTTCCATCCATCATGGCTTGCATCATCTTCATATGCTTCTGCATGCGCTCTTTCATTTCAGGGTTGTTCATCATTTTTTGATGCATATCCTGCATATTCATGCCGCCGTCCATCTTCATGTTTTGCATCATTGACTGCATCATCTGTTTCCGCATTTCCGGATTCTGCGCCATATGTTCCATCATCATGGTCCGCATGGTTGAATCCTGCATCATTTCCATCATTTGCTGTTTCTTTTGGCTCATGTCTTTCTCGGTTTGCTGAGCAAAACCTGCGCTTGTAAGCAGCAATAAAGAAATCATAAGTGCGAATGTTGTG
>Ga0306907_1000386_pt1 | contig 19817 bp, 18 predicted proteins | sample AntRauTorcE11898_FD_190415 | JGI IMG/M metagenome (GOLD analysis project Ga0306907, IMG submission 190415) | Saline lake microbial communities from Rauer Islands, Antarctica - Metagenome Torckler E11 #898 (v2) (version 2) | ecosystem: Environmental > Aquatic > Non-marine Saline and Alkaline >... | reverse complement strand
TAAAATGCTGAGTTGCTGGCGTTTGTCTGACATAATAATTACCGTATTAGTTGAAAATGTGCGATGTTCGCCGAAACCTACAAATAATAAGATAAACCATTAAATTAGAGGGTTCTGCAAAGCCCCCATATCCTATCACGCCTTCCTCACAAATTATTTAAGACGTTTTGAGATTTATTACTCAATGGTTTCGCAATCCATAACCCTTCCGTTTGATAATCTCATTCCGTTGCTCCGCTGCGAAATGAGGGAGGTGCACTTACAAAATTAGTAGAAAACCAATCAAAAAGTTTGGCTGAACATTTAAACTAATATGAATTTAGATCTGGTTTCACTACGCAGAAAAAACCCTACCCTTTATATTAACCTTCAGACCTGAGGAAATAGTTAAAAAATAAATAATTCTGTAAGGTTTCTGCTTTTCAGTTGTCTTATATAGTAAAGGCCCGTTTTATTTCACGCTATAAAATGAAATGTTGTTTTTTGGCTTAAAATCATTAATTTTAATAAGGTGTTTTGGGTACAGTGCAACTCCTTTGTGTTATTACACATCAGCACTATAAAACCAACTCATCAACCATTTGGCGGGTACATATGAATGCAACTATATCGAATGTCACAAGTTTGTTAGCAGATATAAAAAACGGCTCAAAAAATGCCTATAACCAATTACTCCCTTTAGTCTATTATGAGCTCAAAAGATTAGCTCACTGTAAAATTAATAAGGAGTACAACGATATTACACTCAGTTCAACATCGCTGGTTCACGAAGTCTACCTAAAAATGGTTGACCAAACTGTCATTAAAGCCAATGACAAGAACCATCTTCTGGCTATTTCTGCCCGGTGCATGCGACAGATTCTCGTTGACCGTGCCCGGGAAAAAAGTGCCCAAAAACGAGGAGGGGATCAGACAGATCTAACCTATGTTGATGAACTGTTGAATCAACAGCAGAAAACAGAGGAACTCATCAATATTGATCAAAAGCTTGATGAGTTAGAAAAGCTCAATAAACGCCTTACTGATGTGGTAACAATGCGTTTTTTTGGAAAAATGTCGATCCGGGCCACGGCCGATGCGTTAGATATATCAAGCAGTACCGTCAAAAGAGACTGGGCCAAAGCACGCGGTTGGTTATATAAGGAGTTAAAAAAAGAGGAAGTATACGTTTAACCTTAGCTAAATGGATAGCAAGAACTGGGAAATAGTTGAAGAGATTGTCGATACAGCACTGAGTTTGCCCGAGCATAAACGGGCATCATATATCAACCGGCAGTGTGCGGAGCAACCAGATCTCAAACTACAGGTAACCGAACTCCTGCAATCGATTGATGATTCGGAAGGGTTTTTAGATCAATTCACTTCATACAAAGATCAACTGCTTACCGATTTTAATAACGAAATTGACAATATTGACTCAGATTCCTCTCTTATCGGCGAAAAAATCGGTGCCTATGAGATTACTGAGCTTCTGGGACACGGGGGCATGGGTTCCGTTTTTCTGGCTGAACGCAAGGATGGGTCGTTCAATCATAAAGTAGCACTCAAACTGATAAGGCGTGGCATGGACACCCCCGGCAATGTTGCCCGGTTTCAGCGCGAACGATCTATTCTGGCCAATCTGAATCATCCTAACATCAGTCGATTATACAGTGGCGGAGTAACTGATGACGGGCTTCCCTACCTGATTATGGAGTATATAGACGGAATGCCGCTTAATACGTATTGTAAACATCACAATTGCACCTTCAACGAGCGGCTTGAATTACTACATACTGTTTGCCAAACTGTACAGTATGCACATAACAATCTGGTTATTCATCGCGACCTTAAGCCGGAAAATATACTTGTTACAAAAGAGGGTTCAATTAAAATTCTTGATTTTGGCATTGCAAAGTTGTTGGAGCCCGAAGCCACAAATGAGACCGTATTCCAAACACGGCCAAGCAGTCGTATTCTCACCCTCGGATATGCAGCACCTGAACAAGTAACCAACAAGGCCATTACGCTGGCAACGGATACTTATGCGCTCGGTGTTTTATTTTACACGTTTTTGACCGAACGCCATCCTTTTGATTTAAAAAAAAAAAAGCATTACTGAAATTGAGCATATTATTTGCAATTCCAATCCTGTCAAACCATCAAAAACGATCAAAAAATGGGCCAAAAACTTACAGGGTGATCTGGATGCCATTATTTGTAAAGCATTACGCAAAGATCCACTTGCACGTTATAACTCAGCGGGTGAACTTGCAGAAGAAATTGAGCGCTTTAAGAAAGGATTGCCTGTTAATGCCCACGATGATACAATTCGCTATACGGTATCAAAATTTATAAAGCGCCACAGACAGCGTTTAGCAGTAGCCGCAGGTATTTTGTTTCTTTTAATTGGTTTTGCCGGTTTTTACATGTGGCAAATAACGGAAGAACGGAATCAGGCAAAAATTGAGGCTGCAAAAGCTAAAAATATATCGAACTTTATGATGGGATTATTTGAAGCGAATGATCCCACCGAGGCCCTGGGCGATACGGTACGGGCAACCCAGCTTCTTGAACGAGGCGTTAAACGGGCCGAACAACTTGAAAATCAGCCCAAGGTACAGGCCCAGCTTTTTGATGTTGTGGGACAAGTGTATCGCCGGCTTGGTGACTATCCCCAGTCCCGGGAACTGCTGGAGCGGGCGGTTCGCCTGCAAAAAAAATATTATGGCAGCAACCATCAGGAAATAGCAGCAAGCCTTGATCATTTAGGGTTGTTATTAAGTGATATGGGCCATTATGACACTGCTATTGCAACACTGCGTGAAAGTTTAGCAATTCGCAACAAACTCTTTAATGAAAACCATATTTCGATAGCGCATACGCAGGGGCTATTAGCTTATGCATTGCGCAGAAAAGGAAAATACAACCAGGCCGAAAAGCTGTACCGAAAAAGTTTATCCGTCCAGCAAAATAAACTGGGTCCTAATGACCCCCGAACCATTGAAACCAAAAGCAGCCTGGGAGCTACGCTCCATAATCTGGGCAAATATGATGAAACGGAAAAACTTTATAAACAGGTTCTCGAACAACGTCGTGAAATACTCGGTCCCTTCCATCCGGATGTTGCTATGAGCATCAATAACCTGGCGGCTTTATTAATGAATACCGGCAAGCTTCACGAATCAGAAATATTATTGAAAGAAGCACTTGCCCTGCGTAAAAAATTATTTGGAAGTACGCATCCCAAAGTGGCCCTTACCATGAATAACCTTGCCCTCGTTCTTCGCAATCAGGGTAAATATGAAGAAGCTGAATCCCTTTTCAATAAAGTGCTTTCAATGCGTATACAACAAATGGGTGCTAAAAGCGTGAGTACGGGAATCACGCAATTTTGTCTGGCAAAACTCTTATTGGAAACGGATAGGCCTGACTCTGCACTGGCAGTATATAAAAAGATTCTTCCTGTTTTCGAAGAAAAACTGTCTCCTGATCACTCCTTTACCGTGCGTACCCGAATGGGAATGGGTGATGCTTATTTAGCACTGAACAACGTATCTCGCGCCGAAAAATTACTGGAGGATGGGTTTAAGACCACTCAAAAAATACATGATCCCAATTCTCTGGAACGGGCTTTGGCTGAATCTCAAATCGCAAAGCTTTGGCTCAGGCAAGGTAAATTTGTTGAGGCCGATTCGATATTAAATCATTCGTACAACACTTTAAAAATAATTGAGGGTAAATCAAGCCTCCGCCAAGAACAAGTTACTGCTCTATTAAATGAAATTAATAAAAATATGCCGCCAAAATAGACGCTTCTTTCGTCTTTGAAATTGGCTTATTTCTAATTCTAATATGAGTCAGTATTAAGATCCCCTTCATGTATAATCATTTTATCAGGCCAGCGTGTAAATGTGAAAAATTGAGTTATTCGTACTTTGTTAAAATCTAAGATTCAGAGAAGGTAATATGCTTATGCTCAGCGGCGATACCCTCTAAAAAATTCTTCGCCTCTTCATAGTTTGTATAAAGGTTTCCGATGGAAATTTCTTGCAGCATACCTGTGCCCTTTATCTTTAGCATTCCACTTTTAACATTTATATCGGTTACCTTCGAAATGAGTAGCTCTTTTTTAAAAAGTCCCTCCTTTATGATGGTATCTTTATGCAATACAATTCGGAACCGGCTGATATGCAGAGCCATTAACATACCGGCTAAAACTCCCACAGCCATAATAGCCGTGAATAAAAATGTCAGCCATCCCGATATGTTATCACCTTTACCCTGTAAAAAATAGTACATGTTAAAGGCACCTCCAAAGACCAGGATTACTGTTCCAAGGTAAGCGACGCCCATGATTAATTTTTTAGGTTTAATTACAATGTTCTCTCTTTCCATAGTTTTAAGTTTTTCCTTGATTGATGTTTTTTATATATACGAAAAAGCCAGATAAAACAGCTCACCCAACTATTCTAAACTGCCTTGTGTTGCAGCTTTTTGGTTTCACCCAACGAAGCTCAAAAAATGTATTCTAAGTATACAATAAATTTAAAAAAGTCAGTAAGTTATAGGCTAATCCTGTGAATTCTTTGGCATCTCAAACTCCACCACCTTCCAAGCCAGGACAGAAGTAACCAGATACCAAACAGCAGTGTAACCAAGGATGGCAGCGATATTCATCCAGGCTTGAGAAAAGTAGTCAAAGCCTATAGTTACCCCCACCAAAACAGTTGGGATTGCCAGCCCAATAATCACCATAGCCAGTAGCAGGTAAACAACCTTACTCTCAACCCTAAGTTTAGTTTGGCAATGTTGACATTCTATAGTTTTAAAACTGAATAAAAATCCGGTAAAAGTGGTAGCTGTCTTCTGGCAATTGGGACACTGATTGGTAATCATAATAAAATGGTGTTATTAGTTTATCGTAAATGTGAAAAATTGAGCTATTCGTACTCTGTTAAAATCTAAGATTCAGAGAAGGTAATATGCTTATGCTCAGCTGCGAAACTCATCCGGGCTTCAGAAAAATAATCGCCCCCCAGGCCCCATTTAATCCCACCAGCAATGCAGGAACTGTCAAGCTTACCAATTTATCACAATAGGCAGAAGCAAATGTGCCCGCTGCTCCCTACTTCACCGCCACGCGCAGGCTTTCAAGCATTTTTGATATAATTTCTTCAACATTCCCATCGGAGCCCGTTGGCATAAATGCCGAGATGCTTACCATGCGTTCATCCCTTTTGGTAGCTATTTGAAAACTTGTGACGCTACGGCCATCCATATCGGTTCCGATGGTCGATCGAACCACGGCGGGCTTACCAGCTATTTTGACCTTTTTTATCGACTCTTCTACCGCATCATTTAATACCGATCCCGCCATCATTCCAATAAATTTTTCGGGCGTCAGGTTCGAAGCATTCTCCGGCTGCACCGCAACATTGATGATAATATTACCGTCGGTTACCAGGCGAACTTTTTGGCCTGTGGCAACTTCCATATTGCCATCTTTGAACAACTTTTGAGCGGCCTTTTTATTTTTAACAAACGAAACACCCTCTACAAAACCCGTTTTGTTATACAAATCCGTGTATGTCCACCCTTCAGGATAGGCTACTTTAAGATAAGAGCTGGGCCAATCAGCACTAAAAGTTTTAAACCCATCCGGCGCATCAAGAGACTCGGGAGGTGGAGTAACTTGAGGTTTGGGCCACACTTTCTTGCCGGATTTATTGAGATAGACCCAGTCAGCCGTTCTAATGTTAAATTGTACCTTGCCCAGGCCATAACTAACGCTTTCATATTTGCCATTGCCCGTGGCACGCGCCAGATTTCCCTGAAACGGTTCCGCAAAATCAATGCGCTTATTTCCAACACGCAAAAAAGCTGTCTTCCCTTTCTTGTCAATGAATTTCCACCCGGCGGCATACTTAACGGGCGCCAATCCGCCGCTGAATGCTCGCGCCAAATCGTATTTTGGTTTTAGAACCCACGTTCCCTCTCGATTGATGTACCCCCATATATTTTTTTCAATGACGTACTTACTTCTTTTAATTGTAGTTCTTACGGCTGCCAATCCCTCTGAAAATGGCATCGCTTGCTCAAATTGCGGTTCAACTACAAATTTCCCCTTGTCATCAACATATCCCCATTGTCCGTTAAATCCTCCGGTCTTGGCAGGCGCCAACCCATTGACGAACTTTCGGGCTCCCTCTAAACTTTGCTTTATCACAATTTTCCCTTCTTTATTAATATATCCGCATTCTCCTATTTTTGTTTTACAGACCGATGCTTTACCCTCTGAAAAGCTATACGCAAAATTAAACCGGGGTTCAATTACAAATTCACCCTTTTTATTGACGTACCCTTGTTTTTTGCTGCCCTCTTTAGACGCCACAGCCAGCCCTTCCGAAAAAGATTTTACGGTTGAAACATCAGGCGTCAATACGATGTCACCACTCGCATCAATAAAAGAAAGCCTTTCTTCTATTTTTACTTTCGCCCATCCATCCGAAAAGTGTGCGGCTTCATCAAACGTGGCTTTGATCACCAACTCTCCTGATTGATTGATGTAACCCCATTTCCCATCTTTCTGCACCGGAACATACGGTTGACTTCCGCTCGCGCTTTGTCCATAGCATGGACTTATCACAAAAAGAAAAATGATCAATAGTAGCTTACATCTGAGAAAACATTTCATGGTATAGTATTTAATTAGCATTTATTTTTAGCGTTCCTAAAAAAAAGAACAATCAGCTCATGCGATAGGATTGCTCTGTTATAATATGCGTAAGGCCAATCAGAATCAGCTCAAAAAAGCGCCCTTTTTCAAAATCGAACTCATCTTTAATGGGTAAGCTGTCACTATATGCCGACCCCGATTTTGCTGTTTTCTATTCTTTTGAAAAAAGAGTTTTCGGCATAATTTTATGAGCTATCCGCATTTTTATAAGCTAATTAATTTTAGATGAAGCCGGCTGTATCCTATTATAGTAATTACAAAGGCAGGTTTATATAAAGTATTTAAGACACTATATATGGTGTCGCTCAATGGTTTCACAAATAACCAAAATCTCATTTTTCATGATATTTTTTCTTATACTTAGAGCTTTAAATTACGAGCGGCCAATAAGGCCATTAATTTTATAGAATTCCAAAAAATTTATCGATGAGCAACCAAACCCATCCGCGCAGTTCTGTCGGACTTGACTATCTCAACCTTCAAAACAACGACCAAGCACTTTGGAATCTTACCCCCCCTGAGCTTTATGAAGAGGCCATTCAAAATGGCGAAGCTATTTTAACCGAAGATTACGCGCTTCGGGTCAAAACGGGGCAATACACCGGGCGCTCTCCCAAAGATAAGTTTCTGGTTGATCAATCATCCATACATGACGATATCGACTGGGGCGACATCAACCAACCTATTTCGGAAGATGTCTTTGAAAATCTATTCGAAAAAGTGACCAATCACCTGGCCGACAAAAAACTGTATGTCAAAGATTGCTATGCCGGGGCTGATAAAAAATATCAATTGAACGTGCGCGTGGTTAGTGAGGCGGCATATCACGGTCTGTTTTCGCACAATATGTTTATTCGTCCCTCAGATGAAGAACTTGAAAACCATGAGCCTGATTTTACCGTTTTAGCAGCGCCCAGTGTAAAGGCAGATCCCGAACAGGATGGTACCCGCAGTGAGGCTTTTATTCTGGTCAATTTTGATAAAAAAATAATTCTCATTGGCGGTACGCTCTACTCCGGCGAAGTAAAAAAAGGTATTTTCGGGGTGATGAACTATCTGCTGCCCAAGCAAGACGTCATGGCCATGCACTGCTCGGCCAATATGAGTGAAGAGGGTGATACGTCGGTATTCTTTGGGCTTTCCGGAACTGGAAAAACAACGCTCTCTTCCGATCCCGAGCGCATTCTCATCGGCGATGATGAACACGGATGGAGCGAAGACGGCGTGTTCAATATCGAAGGCGGCTGTTACGCTAAAACTATCAACCTCTCGGAAGAAGGCGAACCGCTTATTTACGCCACCACCGAAATGCCCGGCACCATTTTAGAGAACGTGGTATTGGATGATGAACGCCATCCCGACTTTGACGATGTTAGTCTCACCCAAAACACACGCTGCTCCTATCCTATTCACTACATCCCCAACGCAACCGAAAGCGGAACCGGGAATCACCCGAACAATGTTATTTTCCTGACCTGTGATGCGTTTGGCGTACTCCCTCCCATTTCAAAACTCACGCCAGAACAAGCCATGTATCATTTCATTAGCGGATATACGGCCAAAGTAGCCGGAACCGAGCGTGGCGTAACCGAACCACAGGCTACCTTCTCTGCTTGTTTTGGCGCACCCTTTATGCCGCTGCATCCTACCGTATATGCCGAACTGCTTGCTGATAAAATTCGTGAACATAATGCGCGCGTTTGGCTCATCAATACCGGCTGGACGGGCGGACCCCACGGAACCGGTCACCGCATGGAGCTTGAATATACCCGACAAATGCTCAGCGAAGCACTGGAGGGAAAATTAAACGGCGTTGATTTCAATCGTGATGACTTTTTTGGCCTGGCCATTCCCCAACATGTAGAAGGCGTGCCCGATAACGTTCTTATTCCACGTAACACCTGGGATGATAAAGAAGCATATGATAAGAAAGCAGAAAAACTGGCTCAAATGTTTGCCGAAAATTTCAAAAAGTTTGAAGGCGAAGCCAGCAGCGAGCTAATCAAAGCAGGACCGAAAGTTTAGTAGGCAGGAGGCAGTGGCAGGAGGCAGTTTTGCCTAACCATAAATAACCTCTTTAAAATTGATCGAGGATATAAAAATCTTAAGGTATATCAGCTTGCTTATAAATTAGCCATGGAAATTTTTGAGATATCTAAGACATTTCCCAAAGAAGAAAGATATTCTTTGACTGATCAAATAAGAAGAAGCTCTCGATCTGTTTGTTCAAATATCACAGAGGGATATCGGAAGAGAATTTATCCTAAACATTTTAGAAGTAAAATGACGGATGCAGATGGTGAATGTTCGGAAACCATGGTTTGGCTGGACTTTTCAAAAGATTGCAACTATATAACTTCTAAAGAACACCAAAATTTGTATTCACAATACCAAGAGGTTGGCAAAATGCTTGGATTTATGGTTAAAAATCCTAAGAAATTTCTACCCAAAAATTAAGTGCAGGAAAAACTGCTGCTGCCTCCTGCCACTGCTTCCTGCTTCCTCCCTACTGAATCACCCCTCCATAACTGCATTCAGTTTATCCAGATTGTCTTGCACTCTTAAGGCCTCAATAACTTCCATTATATCCCCTTTCATTATGTCATCGAGGTTGTACAACGTAAGGTTGATGCGATGATCCGTCAGTCGGCTCTGAGGAAAATTATAGGTGCGGATTTTGGCGCTGCGGTCGCCCGTTGAAATTTGACTGTTCCGCTCCTCCTCGCGCTCTTCACGCAGGCGTTGCTCCTCTTGTTCGTACAATTTTGAGCGCAGCATCACCATCGCCTTTTCTTTATTTTGATGCTGTGAGCGTTCCTGTTGGCACTCCACCACCGCGCCCGTGGGTTCATGCGTAATACGTATGGCCGAGTCCGTTTTATTCACATGCTGTCCGCCGGCCCCGCTTGCACGAAAAGTGTCCACGCGCAGATCAGCAGTTTTAATTTCAATGTCCACATCCTTGGCTTCCGGCAGTACCGCCACCGTAGCGGCCGAGGTATGCACCCGTCCCTGCGTTTCGGTGTCGGGTACGCGCTGTACGCGATGGACCCCGCTTTCGTACTTCATTTTTCCATACACTTCATCGCCCTCCAGGTTGAACACAATTTCTTTAAAACCGCCCTTTTCTGATTCACTCAGGCTCATCACGCTTTGTTTCCAGCCCTGTTTGTCGGCATAGCGGCGATACATATCGAACAGATCTCCGGCAAAAATAGCCGCTTCATCTCCGCCCGTTCCCGACCGCAATTCGATGATTACATTTTTTGAATCATCAGGATCTTTGGGAATCAACTTGAACTTAATTTGCTCTTCCAATTCCTCCAGCTGCGGTTTCAATTCTTCATTTTCCATTTGGGCCATTTCAGTGATTTCGGGCTCATCTCCCTCATCAATAAGTTCTTGATTCCCCTTTATTTGGCCCTGAATATTTTTCCAGCGCTCATAATCTTCCACCAAATCTTTTAATTCGCTGTGCTCTTTACTCAATTCGGTATAATGATCAGGGTCATCAAAAACGGCAGGATCGCTCATTGCGGCGGTAACTTCTTCAAACCGTTCTTTTACCTGCTGTAATTTTGCTTCTATATCCATCTACGAAAGTACTTAAATTGGGTTGATTAAATTCTGCCCTAAAATACGACACTTACAGTAAAAAATTAAAATGAAATATAGAACGCAGATGACAAGGCTTGAGCTGATTTTCGCTGAATTAGTTATACGTTTAGATCTTCTGTCTGCTCAATCCGTTTAATCTGTATCATCCGTGTTCTATTTTTAACTTTCTTAATTAAAGGATATGTTCTGCTCATATTAAAATCCAAAAGTGTTATCTCAAATGAAAAATCCCCTTTCAGCAAATTTCAAAATGGGTTTTTTAGGCGCCGGGCAGCTGGCCCGTATGAGCGCCCTTCAAGCTTTTCGATATGGCATACAAGTAAGCGTTTTTTCTGATCGCCAGGAACATGAGCCGGTCCAGTTTATGACCCCCTTTTCTCAAACCGGTTCGTTTGATTCTGTCAAAGACATGACCGCTTTCGCCGAAACCTGCGATGTGCTCACCCTGGAAAATGAATTTATAAGCTCTGTAGTATTGGAAGAAGTGCAAGAAAAAAGTAGCACGCCTATCTACCCTTCACCTAAAAGTTTTGCGCTTATAGAAAATAAACTGATTGAAAAGCAGACCTTTGAAGAAGCGGGGATTCCTGTTACCCCGTATGAGTTGATCCAAAATGAAAATGACCTTACGGCCTTTGGTGATAAATACGGCTGGCCGTTTATGCTAAAATCATCCAAAGGCGGGTACGACGGCTACGGTAATGAAACGATCCGTAATAATGATGAAGCCGTGATGGCATTTGAAAATCTTGGTGGAAACAGCGATTGGGACATTCTGGCGGAAGCTTTTGTAGATTTTACCAAAGAACTGGCCGTGCAGGTGGCGCGCAATGAAACGGGACATGTGGTGTATCCCTGCTGCGAGACGGTGCAAAAAAATCACATCTGCGTGGGTGTACAATCACCCGCCCAAGTAGACGATTCAATCAGAAAAAAAGCACAAGAATTGGCCGTAAAAGCAGCCGAAGCCATCGATGGAAAAGGGATCTATGCCTTTGAGTTTTTCCTTAAAGAAGACGATGAACTATTATTAAATGAATCTGCTCCGCGTCCCCATAACTCAGGTCATTATACTATAGAAGGATGCATTACATCACAGTTTGAGAATCACGTGCGCGCCGTTCTGGGATTACCGCTGGGGTCTGCAAAGCTGCGCAGTCCCGCCGTTGCAATGATCAATTTACTTGGAACTAATGACCGGAAATCGCAGGTTGATAACGCTTCAAAAGCACTTAAAACAGCCGATGGCCACTTGCATATCTATGGCAAAGTTGATAGCCGAACAGGCCGAAAAATGGGACATTTTACTATGTTGGGTGATGATGTGACCGAGATTTATGAAAAGGCGCAGAGGCTAACCAAGGAAATTCGAATTTGAGGCTGGAGGCTGGAGGCTGGAGGCTGGAGGCTGGAGGCTGGAGGCTGGAGGCTGGAGAATAATGATTTTATAGAGATGGCAAGTCATTTCTAATTTTAAATGGTTAATATTAAATTGAAAATGATTTTGCATTCAACATTCAACATTCAACATTTATATATTTTTAAGCATTCAAACTTAAAACTGCTGAATTTTAATATTTAAAATTATGAGTGAAGACAAAGCGGTAGTCGGCGTAATCATGGGCAGCGACAGCGACTGGCCCACCATGAAAGAAGCCTGTGAAATTCTCGATACGTTAGAAATACCTTATGAAAAAAAAGTGATCTCAGCCCACCGCACGCCGGATATGATGGCTGACTACGGTAAAACTGCACGCAAACGTGGTCTCAAAGTCATCATTGCCGGAGCCGGGGGTGCCGCACACCTGCCGGGCATGACGGCGGCTTATACCACGCTTCCCGTCATTGGCGTACCCGTCAAAACAAGCACACTCAGCGGTGTCGACAGCCTCTATTCCATCGTTCAGATGCCGCCGGGCGTACCGGTCGCAACCGTGGCTATTGGCAAGGCCAAAAACGCCGGGCTGCTGGCCGCTCGCATGCTTAGCATTTTTGATGATAACCTTGCTGATAAGCTGGATGAATACCATGAGCAAATGGCACAGGAATCCAAAGCAAAAACAAAGAATTTACAATAAATAGTGGCAGTGGGCAGTCGTCAGGTTTTTTCCTGCCTCCTGCTGCTGTCACCTGCCTACTCATTCATCCGAATAGATACTATCATTAAAAGCAGATCATACTTTCTGAAACCACTTAAATAAACACCACTATGCAACAGCAAAACTGGCAATGCCCCAAATGTAACAATGCAAGCTATGAGACTGATCAAATAACCGGCACGGGGGGCTTTTTTTCAAAATTTTTCAACGTCCAGAACAAGAAATACGTCACCGTAACCTGTACGAAGTGCCGTTATACCGAGATGTATAAAACGGATACCAGTACCTTAGGCAATATATTTGATTTTTTCGGGAACTAACGCCGCACCTACTGCTCGGCTTCGAGATAGGCCACAACCGCTTGCCATACAGCTTCTATTTTTGATTCCCCTTCAAATTGATATGAAGTATTCTCATCAATGGTAACCGAACAGCTATTCTGTTTGATGTGTATCACCGCTCCATGGTCTTCAATTTTAATCACTACCGGCATCAGCCATTTCCAGGACTGATGAAATTTCAAGTCCGGTGATTTTAAAAAAGCCAGGGGAATATCTTTTACATCATCCTGATCAATTTTTATAGTGCTGCCCATAAAGCTTGAAATTAAATCGTTGCCATCTCGAATTTTTTGGTGGTCCATGATAAATGAGGGTGATTATTAAGGTTATAGTTGTTTGGGAAAAAAAGTCAGTTCTTAAAGGTATTAATTTTGTTCCAAAAATATGGTATGAACTTGTGGTAGCTCGACGCATCGTTATTCAGGCCGTTAGTAATTCTGATGGGAAATAGGTATTTAAATACTGACCAAAAAGAGCTAAACTTGTGTCACCCTGAACCATGTACTGGGCTTGACTCAGTATCTTTCAGGATCTCCAAAATTAATGAACGTTGCTATCGGCCCGAAATTAACTGTAGTTAAATTCCACCCAAGATCCCGGATCGGGGTCCGGGATGACAAGATAGTGTTTTTGGAGTTTTAAAATAAGTGTCAAGTAGCGATTCCATCACTCCAAGTGATGGAATCGCTTGTTTAAAAGATTACTTCATATTCAACAAACTTAGCAGAATGGCGTAATTCATCGTTCAATTTTCTGGTTGATGATTTTAGTCAAATTCTCACTTAATTCATTAATAAGATCCAGCATGCCCGCATTTTTGTTCTTATAAAAAGCAGATTCCGAAATATCCAACTCTTTTGTGATGAACTTATAATCCTTTCCTTGCTTTAGCATAGCTAATATCTTCAGCCGCCTCTTATTCCAACTCCGCATTTGCTGCCCCATCAACTGAAAACTCCCATTGATAATTTTTAACGTCAAATTGGCTCCCTGCTCAACCTGGATATTAAATAAGAAGCCGTTCCCTTTTAATTTCTCAATCCCTGATCTGGCTTCATGAAATGCAGGACCATCCATCCCTATCGCCTGTTCTTTATTTATTGAGGTATCAATGCGTCCTACTGCAAGTGAAAATCGTACACTCACCGGATGCAACTCTGCAAGAATTTGCAACATATGAACAAATACATAATCAGCTTTTTTATATACGGCCTGAAATTCGTCTCCAAGCGTGATGGTATAGGGAGATATTAATTCTTCTCCGCTTGCATTGATCCGCTCTAACACATTTTTAAGCTTTTGCTGCAGATCTTCCCGGACTTCTTTTTTAATATCACGAGACGACTCAATATCTCCTATAAGTACAAGTAGCTTAACCATAAAAACTTTTCTTGTTATTTAACCATTTTGGTTTAAAATTACAATTTTTAACCATATTGGTTGAAAAATAACTTATTCAACCTGATTGGTCAAATAATATTTACGGGTCGTTGCTATGGAATAGAGGAAGGGTGATGTCTCAAATGAACAACCCCGAGGCAGAGCCGTCGGGGTATCAAATGGAATGAGATACACTAAAATAATTTTCTTTTATCATGACCCACCCCTGCACCCCTCAAGAGGGGATTTACCCAAAGGGATGCCTTCGGCAAAGGATGTTTTAGCGTATCTTGCTTCTATAAGCTATTCCACCCTAAAGGATCGGGGTATTCAACCATTTATAAAATAAATTATTAGGCTATAACCTGGAAGTCGCTTAAGCGGAGTTTTCAATTATTTAGCCCATAAATTCAGCTGTGAGCTAATGCTTACCTAACTAAACACATCTTTTATTTTTGAAAAGAAGCCTTTGCCGGAACGATTTTTATTAACCGCGGCAAAATTGTTATTACCGCGCAGCGCTTCGATATGCGTGCGTTCATCACCCGACAAATTTTTAGGCATATATACATTTACGCGCACATACTGATCGCCGATGCCTGAACTGTTCAGTTCCTGTATTCCCTTTTCCTTCATCCGCAACAACTTGCCGGGCTGGGTGCCTTCATCAATCTTTACGTTAGCTTTGCCCTTCAAGGTAGGTACTTCAACCTCGGTACCCAGAATCGCATCGGGTACGCTCAGCACCAAATCGTGATAAATATCATTGCCGTCGCGCTCAAAGTGCTCGTGTTCATTTTCTTCAATGAGCACCACTAATGCTCCGGCGTCTCCGCCGCGCTTGCCGGCATTTCCTTTGTTGCGAAGGGTAATATAGTTCCCCTCTGACACGCCGGCGGGAATCCGTACTTTTACAGCCTCTTCGCCTTTATAACGACCCTCACCGTGGCATTTTGTGCATTTATTTTTGATGATACGCCCATCACCCTGACATTCAGGACACGGTTGTACGTTCACCATTTGTCCCAACATGGTCTTGCGCACCTGCCGCACTTCACCTACGCCATTGCATGTACTGCACGTCTCAAAATCACTTTTAGTTTCCGCGCCGGTGCCTTCACACTTATCACACACCACCTGCTTTTTTACCTTCAGCTTTTTCTCGGTGCCAAATGCAATCTCTTCTAAATCGAGCGAAATACGCAGCTTCATATCAGCCCCGGGCTGACCGGGTGATTGACGCCCGCGCGATCGTCCGCGCCCGCCCCCACCACCGAATTCGGCACCAAAAATATCACTAAAATGGCTGAAAATATCTTCAAAACCGGCATCACCAAATCCACGGGCGCCGCCATTCATGCCCTGGTGACCAAATTGGTCATACCGCTGGCGTTTTTGATCGTCCCGCAGCACCTCGTAGGCTTCCGAGGCTTCTTTGAATTTTTTTTCCGCATCCGGATTCTCCTTATTGCGATCCGGATGAAACTTCATCGCCTTTTCTCGATAAGCTTTTTTTATTTCGTCGTCACTTGCATCTTTACTTACGCCTAAAACTTCGTAGTAATCGCGTTTTGACATGAACTAAAACTCTTTTATTCGCTTACAATTACTTTTGCGTGGCGAATGGTTCGATCTCCAATTTTATATCCGTTTTCAACAATTTTAAGTATATGGTCGCTTTCAATGGAATCGTCTTCTGGCTTTTTACGCATTAGCGCGTCATGCAAATCTACATTGAACGGAACACCTACTTCGTCAATGCGCTCTACCCCGTGCTTTTTCAGAACTTCATCAAACTTATTGGACACTAACGTTACGCCTTCCAAAAAGGTCTCATTAACGTCCAGTTCATTCGATGCCTCCAGCGTGCGGCTCAAATCATCACTGATGCTCAAAAAGTCTTCCAACGCACTGGCTTTTGCCGTTTCATAAATCTGGGAACGATCTCGCTTCACCCGTTTGCGGTAGTTTTCCAGCTCGGCCGCCTTACGCAGATGCGCATCATTGGCCTCATTCACATTTTTCTGAAGGTTTTCGATTTCTTCATCCCGCTCCTCAAGAATTGTTTGCAACCCATCCGCATCCATCCCGTCGTAGGGTGATGGTGGTTGTTCTTGGTCATTCATCTCTTCCTGAGAAAGCTCCTCATTTTGTTCTTCAACACGTTCTTTGGTATCGCTCATAAAAAGACTCGCAAAATTGCTCTTTAATTAATTTTATTTTTTATCTCTTGTATTACAATAGTAGCAAATAGCATGCCAGATAATAATTTTAGTGAATGGAACGCCATTTTTTCGGGATTTTTTGTCCGTGACCGGTACAGCTGATCTTATTCATCATCTTCTTCATAGAATATCTCAATCATATTACCGTCCGGGTCAGAGATAAATACAAATCGTCCTCTTTTGCGATTGGCCGGACCGCTAAGCACGCTCACTTCCTGCTCTTTAAAATAGGCCGCCAGTTCATCCACCCGTTCGGGAGAATCTACAAAAAATCCAACATGATCGACCCGGTAATCGCGTGAGGACGGATCGTAACTGGTTTCAGCTTCTACCAGCACCACTGTATCTTCATCGCCCACTTTATAAACCGCCATGCTCTGGCCCATTTTACGCACCAGTTCAAAGCCCAGAACTTCGCCGTAAAATTCTTCCGCGCGCTCAATCTTATTCACGCGTATAGTGATGTGATTAATACCGGATGGAGAAAAATCTTTCATATCAAATAGAAGTTAAGTAAACAGTTAACGGTTCTGTGCAACAGTTGATGGAAAACAGAAGCTGAAAATAAGCTTTTTTGCTGTTATCTTCACCCTTCAATATCCACTAACACAATTTGCTTTGTCCACGCTTTTTCTTGTTGCGACGCCAATCGGAAATCTGGGTGATTTCTCTCCCCGCGGCGTCGAAGTTCTTCAGTCCGTATCGTACATTGCTTGTGAAGATACGCGTACTTCGGGCAAGCTTTTAAATCATTACGCCATTGAAACGCAAACGTTTGCGTTTCATCAACATAATGAGCATCAAAAGCTGGATTATCTCATCAACCTGCTTGATGCACGCAAAAATGTAGCGCTTATCTCAGATGCAGGCATGCCGGGCATTTCCGATCCGGGATTTTTAGCCGTCCGCAAAGCCCATCAGTTGGGGCACCGGGTGTCGGTTATTCCGGGCCCCGATGCCGCCACCACTGCGCTGGTGGCGAGCGGTTTGCCCTGCGATAAATATATGTACGAAGGATTTTTACCGACAAAAAAAGGGCGTCAAAAACAGCTCAAAAAATTGGCGCAAGAGGAACGAAGCCTGGTGATATACGAGAGCCCGCAGCGCTTGCTAAAATTGTTGAATGAACTTAAAACCCACATGGGTGATCAACGGTTTGTTACCGTGGCCCGCGAGCTCACCAAAAAGTTTGAGGAGGTGGTGCGCGGTCCGCTATTTGAGGTAGAAGCAAATTTTAAAAGACGCGAATCCATAAAAGGGGAAATTGTGGTAATCATAGCGCCCAACGGGTACAGCGAATGACAAACTATATAACCAAATTTTGGACTAATAAATGGCTGCTAAGTATCTTAGCTGGCATTATGCTCGGGTTCAGCTTTCCGCCTTTTCCCTTCCCTTTTCTTCAGTTTCCGGCCTTTATTTTTATTTTCCGATTAATTGCCCTCAGCCATTCGGCCCGGCAAGCCGCCTACTATGTGTATCCGGGATTTTTGATCTGGAATGTCATGGTTTCATACTGGCTGATGATGGCCAGCCTTGCCGCCGGTATTGCTGCTATTCTTGCCAACGCGGTGTTAATGTCGTTAGTGGTGATGCTGCAATTTCAGGCTCAAGAAAGAATTCGCAATGGCTGGATGATTGCGCTCTTGCAAACGGCGTTTTGGGTCACTTTTGAATATCTTCACCATCAATTTGATTTATCCTGGCCATGGCTAACACTGGGTAACGGATGGGCAAACGCCGTGGAACTCATCCAGTATATTTCAATGACCGGATTTTGGGGCATTTCGGTATGGGTGATGCTCAGCAGCGCGCTGATATTTCAGGGTATCCAACGTAAAAAAAGATCGCTTAAAATTGGTGCTGTCATCATAACGGTGCTGTTTCCCGTGCTATCACTTGTGCAGCTGTCGTTTCTGTCAACCCCGAGTGATACCACCGTAGAAACGGTCATTGTTCAGCCCAATTTTGACTCTTATGAAGATCTCGGCGGATTTGAGACGCCCGAACAAACACTTGATCTGCTCTTCAATCTCAGTGATTCCGTCCGTACCCCGCAGACGGATGTAATTATCTGGCCGGAAAACAGCATCTATCCTTACCTAACCAATCGTGACAGCCGACGGTTTGCACCACGAAAAATCAAGGATTCACTGCAGGCCCGGGCATCTGCATGGAATACTTCTATCATTGGCGGAACAGCCTACGTAGAATATTTTTCCGAAGGTGATCATCCCGCCCTACCAAAACGATCCGGCAATGGGCCCTACTTAACCTACAATGCTGCCGTAGGTTTTTACCCTGATCAACCCATGGAAATCTATCGCAAACACAATCTCGTAACCGTGGTCGAACGGTTCCCCTTTGTCCACTTTTTCAATGCTATTGATGTTTTTAATTGGGTAAACTGGTCTGAAATTCAAAATTTTGGCAAAGGCAACAACCCCACGCAATTCCGGGTTGGGGAAACAAAAACGGCGGCGCTTATCTGTTATGATTCGGTGTATCCGGGGTGGATTCGAAAATTCGTGCAAAACGGGGCGGGCTTTATCACCGTCATCACCAACGATGGCTGGTGGGGCGATACGAGCGGCCATGAACAACATTTTGCCTACGCCCGCCTGCGTGCTATAGAGTTTCGGCGATGGGTTGTTCGCAGTGCCAACAACGGTATTTCCGGGGTGATTGGCCCCACCGGTTCGGTAAAAAAACGAACGGAATACTGGACCCGCACGGCCTTTAACTATGATGTACCAATTTTGACCCAACAAACTATGTACGCCCGGTTTGGTGATTGGTTACCTATTGGTTTGATGATTATTTCAGTCGGCGGACTTGGGTTTTTATTCTTTCCCACAAAAAAATAGTTCGCTCCTCCCTACCCTCAACAATACCGGTTCCCTACCTGCTCTCAATAATACTGGTTCCGTAGCTCTACCATCGTTCCGCACCAGAGATACGGAACGAGATAAATAAACCATGTAGGCCGATTTGCTTAATCGGCCGGTATGATTTCTTTCCCACTCGGTCAGGCTGACCGAGCTACATATTAGCACGTTGATCGCGCATCCGATGAAATCACCTCACCATTAATTTGAACGAATGGAGACAATCAAATTAAACCGTATATCGTGATCTGTACGCGGAAATACGCCGGTTGATTTCGGAATCAACTGATTGTACACGTATTCGAAATTCGCTTTTAGCGTTTGTGAAAATTCATAACCCACAATGGCGGAACCGTTGATGCGCGCCTGACCGCCATCAAAACTGCTGGAAAAATCCGGATCGGGTTCATTGGCAGGCTGCTCAAGGGCGTTATCAAGATCGGAGCTCAGCACATATTTCGTTTCCGTATCGCGGATGTAGCTGGTATTGACGGTAAAATCAACCGCGTTACGAATGCGCGGAAACAGCGGGATTTTGAAATTCTGCA
>Ga0306907_1000385_pt1 | contig 19868 bp, 21 predicted proteins | sample AntRauTorcE11898_FD_190415 | JGI IMG/M metagenome (GOLD analysis project Ga0306907, IMG submission 190415) | Saline lake microbial communities from Rauer Islands, Antarctica - Metagenome Torckler E11 #898 (v2) (version 2) | ecosystem: Environmental > Aquatic > Non-marine Saline and Alkaline >... | reverse complement strand
TTTGTGATACTTCCGATCGCCAATTTGTCTACTCGTATAGAATTGTACCACGTCACCGGGTCGGTGGATTGAAAAAAAGTAGAATCCTCACTGTGCCAAATAGCAAGTGTATCATTCCCGGTTAAGCTCACAAAGTGCCTCACCCCATAAAGTGGCTGCGAATTACTTCCTGGAATCGTCTGTTGCGCTTGTGTGAATGCTATCGCTGCCAATAACATTATTACACTCATAACTAATCGTTTCATAATTTGTCCCTTTTTTTTCATAACATTCTAAAAATAAACTTTGTCGCGCTCGTATATGGCACATTAACCGTTAATTTTATGCGCTCTACACTTCCCTCGGTATCCATTGTATAATTACTTAAATCCACGTACACCCCTTCCTTGTATAACGAAAATAGCAAAGGCTCCCGCGCCAAAGTGTGGGATACTACTATTTGCCGGTTTGCATCTAAGTCAGATCCATAGAACACCCCAGGCCTTCCACTAATGAGGTTTCGTATTTCGGATTCCGTCAGGTAATTGGACAAATCAACCGTTCCGCCGCCCCCCCCATAACTTTCAGAGCCTCCTGAACTTTGTTCATCAGATTGTAATTGCTTTGTAATCAGATCTGTCGGGAAATTTGTATAATCATCCTCCAGATTAATCTGAGTCCATTGTCCACTGACTATTCCTGTTCGAAGGCTCCGGTCCCCCCCCGTTAACATGTACTTTCTATTCGAATCAGCCACATCTTCGATAATATCCCGCAGCCCTACGGTGCCCATTATTTGAGCCTCTAAGGATACCGGTGTAACAGCATATTGCCTTAACGCAAACTCCCGATACCAAGTCACTAACGTTTTTTCTTGTGAATCACTTACCTTTGGGTTATACCAAGTCCCTGTAATCAAAAAATCACCGCTATTGCGCGCCTTATAATACAGGGCATTTTTATAAATCAACATATATGGACTGTAGACCTGGGGGACATCCCCAATCGTAAATTCCTCCTTTAACTTCTCGCTGCTTATTTTATCGTGTAACGAAACGCCGTACGTATCTACATCTTGAAAATAGGATTTCTTTCTGCCTTTAGCAGGGGCGGTGGTTAGCGCTATTATTTTTACAGATTTTATTAGGATGAATCCCGAGCCACCTGCGGGCTGGTATAGCCTAAAAACCGCGTCCGCTGTACCTATCGTAGGCATATTAAACTCCTGACTCCAAGTCTCATCCGCTGAACTTACTTTATTATCAACGGTTATGAATGTCTCGCTATAGTCCCAAAAATCAAAGGTCCCGAGTTCACTGCTTGAGCTTTCATCCACAACGTTATCCAGATTACGCAACCACCAATCGCTAATAGGAGTCGCTCCAGTATCCAGATAATACAATTTTAATTGGAATGAAAAGTTATCAGCTGCACTGTCCTTATCCTTTTGCCCTTTATATGTCACCTCTATTTTATAGGTTAATCCCTCTGAAGGCAGCCAGCTCATTTTAAATTCCTGAGCAAGATAATATCTTTCCTGTTGACCCTCAGCGTCTTCCATCTTTAAATAACCATCCTCTCTCCGGTAGATTTTTCCAAGGTGGTTAGCTAGATTAGTTCCATCTAAGCGCCACTTCCAGGGAAAGGTTCGGTTGTAAGAAGACACGTCTAGGTTTTCATTTAACAGGCTGAAATTCGGGAATTTAAGTAACTGTGGTATAAATCCATAATCCTGCTCGGTTACAACCTCTTTGAAAGCGGGGTCAAAAGAGATCCGCTGATTCGCCTTTGCAAAGATGTTGTCTTGTCCTTTTCCGACCTTTTTAATGTGATTTTCCTGATTTTCTGTTCCTATATGAGCACCTGTAGGACTGTATACGTTATAAGTATATGTTTGCGATTGCTGTTCAATTGGCACAATCTCCCATCGCCCGTTTCGCTGCGTTATATATGCTCGAAGCAACTTTATAATCTCCTTTAATGTTTCATATGATGATTTATTGTTAAGCCGCGAGGTTTCCTCATAGATCTGCTGAAGTGCAGGCTTGGTTATATCTGTATGGCTCTCCCAGAGATCAAATGCTTCATATAATTTTAAATTAAGCCCTGTCTGTCGTAAGGCTGTAGACACTATTGTGATAAGATCATGGACCTGGAACGGTCGTTTATCATTGTATTTGTATGTAAAATTCTTCAAATCGCCTAACCCGCAAACCGCTTTTAAACTCACTTTTACGTAACCCGGCAAATGGGGCTGTGAATACTCACCAGGGATAACCCATCCATAAAACATAGATGAAACGCCTTTTATTTCAAACGATGTATACGCACTTGGTGTCACTGATGAACTTATGGAAGTGGTATCGAACTTATACTCCCACGAACCCGCCTCTGGATCTGTGGTGTGTATGTGAAATTTTTTATTATTGTCAACATCAAGCTCCGCCGTTAGTGGAGAATAGGTATTAATATTATTGATTAACTTACTGACAACATCCACAGCCGTGTCACCTGCGATTACGGAAGTATGGCCAGGTATCATTGTAAGGTATCCAGAGCCTTTGTCAATCTTAACATTATAGTCGTCCCCATCGCTATTACCCCCAGTGAATGAGCCCGCCCGGGCAAATGAATACGATCCAAAATGGAAGCATCTTAAATACAACGTATCCATTAATTCTTGGCTGTCAATGTCTACATCATTTCCTAAGGCCCCGATTTCTGTCAAATATAAATTAAGCTTTGTTGCATCGCCTGAATCAATCTCTGCAACTATTTTAATGTCATGCCGTTGGGCATCGCTCGGAAAGTAGATGCCTTGCAAATAGAAGTACCCCTGGTCTCCATTAATCTGGTTTCGCATATCTATAATAGCCTCGGCCTCTGTACCTCCGCTTGACCACCAATGTGTAGCCAATTTAATTGGTTCGTTTTCATCCTCCTCCATCCACTGTAATTTCAAAAAGCCCCTCTCGGTGGCCCCGGAGTAATAACGTGGTGATAGAATGCGGAACGGATCGATAACGGCACCATCCCCACGGTCCACATCAGTCTTAATCTCCCAACCTGTGTTTAATTGTGGATGATATGTGGTTTGCGTATGAATGATTCCTTGTGCTATAATGCCCGGGGGCCCACCCGTATCGACCAAATATTTTTCAACATCAGGGTATTTGTTTGCCATTTTATCACTAACCGCCTGGGCATCATCTAAATCATCCACGTCAACCCATCCGATAAGAAATGCCTGATAACTTGTAACGGGCTCCCCGGGGGGCACGGCATAAAAATAGGCTTTATTAATTGCCTGATTTGGACCTTGTGTGAAATCGAAATGACAAATGCAAGTAGGCTCATACTCAAGGCTACCCGGAACCGCGTCAACTCTTATCCAAGCTGAAGCAGGGGTAGAAGCATTATCAATTACGAAATTAGTGATTTCACATGTCCCGGTATGTATATCAGCATCATCCGGCTGCTGCAGCTCCGCTTGCCATTCTCTGTCGTTAATTTCCCAGAAGTCCTGTTTAAACGTATAAGAAGCTGAATCCATGTTAACTACAAGGTTAGCGTCAAGCTCCGTTCCGCGAATGACTTGTAATTTACCATTATCCGTGTTCGGGTCTGACAGGATCAAAGGAGAATCCCCCCCGTAGAGGTCTATAATACTTCCCGTATATCCTTTCTTTTTAAGCAATAGCTGTCGCTTAATGCCTGAAAGAGAGTACACTGTGATTCGATATTTCGTACTATAAGTTGCCATTAACTAATCCGTCCTTTTTCTTTTAACCATCTTTGCAATACGATGTCGATTTGCTTTCCAGATACATTCGTAACTAATCGTTCTTCATAATCCCTCTCTCGCCGGCTTTCAAGTACTTTATTTGGAGTCACTGCCGCCCCAGCGGGTAGGGTAACCTCCTCTGGGCCTTCCTCTCCTACGAGGAATCGGCCGCCTTTAACAACGCTACCTCCGGTTGCTAAGCCTTGTACATCACCGCTATCACCTCCGCCCGCATTACTAATTGAACCGGTAATCGCCGAACCTATAGCGATGAGGGCAATCCCTGCAGCCACAGCCAGAAACGGGTTCATGGAAGCCCAACTCTCAAGAAATTTCTCAAGAGCAATCCCAAAACCAATTAGGAGCGTTCCGACCTTAATAGCTAATTGCCCCAACTGTTCTAATATAAAATTACCAAAACCGCCAAACTTCTCTGTTCCAGCTATTAAACCACCTATCATTTTGGCTGAACCAATAAGTATACCCTCTACTGCACTTTCCACAGCACTACTAATCCGGTTCATGGTACTCTCCCAACGCTTCGCCATAGCAATAGCATCCTCCTTGGAGCCATCAGCTAAAATATTTTCATCAGCAAGAATCCTTTTAGCATTCGCTCTGACATTATCAGAAAGGTCGTCCCAAGCGGTCCCCACCATCCCAACACCTTTTAGGTATCTTTTAGCGGAATCCATGGTGTCCGGCAGGTTTAAGCTTATATCCACTTCACCTAATGACTCCATAAGGGCATCTACATCCTGGCTTGTCCGCTTAATTTGCTCTGACAACGCTGTTGATATCTTTGATTTGGATGTACTGTCAGCCAGTTGTTTGAACGCCTTATCCACGTATTCCACCCGGTTACGCCATTCGGTTAGTTGATTAAATTCTTCATCTGTAACAACCCCCGTAGCCATACGATTTCTAATGGCTTTTTCAAGCTCTGTTACTTTGTCTTTAAGATCTGTATAGGTTTTCTTTGCGCTTTCACCCGGGTCTACCTTAAAAGGGTCATCTGTAGCATTCTTGAGTGCATTGATCTTTTCCCGATATTTCTCGATCATCTCAATAAGCCGCGGAGGAATTGGATTACCTTCCAGTGCAAGCTCAATCCTCCGGCCCTTAACCTCTTCTAATCGCTCTTGTAATTTAGCAATTGAGCCCGCAAGATTTAATGTTAATTTACTGTTCTCTCCTACTCTATCCGCTTGCTCCGCGAAAGCAGAAGTACTCATATTAAGAGCCTGGCCTTGCTGAATCAGTGCATTCCGAATACGCCCTATGGATTCCTCGGTTTGTTCGAGCTTTTGATTGTATTCTTCCTGAGCCACGTCCTTAGCCGTCATTGGATCGAAGGAAACGGTACGCCCCACCGCTTCCAGAATGTTCCAAAAACTCTTATCAGATCCCTCTTCCTTAAGGGATATCATCTCTTTATGAAGCTCTGTTAGTTTGTCTTTATAGGCTTCTATTTTGGCACCTTTCATCAGTGCTTCATTGTAGTCCTCCTGCCGATCTCTAAGATCACCCAATAAACCTTTCTCGATTTTCAAGTCTTTAAAGAATTCAGGCGCAATGCTTCTTAACTCATCTAATGCCTCTACTTTCTGTTCACGTGATGAGATCTCAGACTCGAGGGTTGAAATAAGACTGTCAACTTCACCGCGTTCCTTCGCAATGCTTTGTCTAGCCGCCGTAGTTACCTCGGCCATTTCCTTTGAAACCTCATTGTAGTTTTTCACAGCGTTTTTATGGCGAATGAATCCAATGGTTGCCGCGGCTACCACTGTAACTAAAGCCCCAACTAAGCCTGTAGTTGAGGTTAGCAAGACTTTCATCACTCTAACGGCTTTACTTATGTTGCCAACTGCGCTTGCCATAAGTCCGAGTCCTATGAGAACGGGTCCAATGACTGCTGCAATCCCTGTGATGCTTAATATCCAGCGCTTTGTCGTGCTGTCCAGATTGCCTAACCACTGAGCGGCTCCTTTTACACTGTCAGTCAATGACTCGACGGAACCCTGGAACTCTTCAGAAAAGGAGATTGCAACTTCACTTGCTGCGGCTTTTAATTCAGTAAGAGCGCCTTTCATCCCTTTCATTTGTGTTTCAGCCACATCCTTCGCTGTTCCGCCTGCATTAGAAAGGTCTCCAGTAAAATCCTGAAGCGCCTTTGAACCTCTTGCCAGCAATGTTTGCATAACCGGACCCCCCCGCATGCCGAAAAGATCCATTATTTCCGCCGAGGACAGCCCCTGTTTTTCAATATCCTCCAAGATTTCAACAAATGGCCTCATGTCTCCAGAGGCATTGTATACCTCAACTCCAAGCTCTCCAGACTTTTTGGCTAAAATCGAAAGCACACGTCTCAAGCCTGTGCCCGCACGTGTACCTTGTATACCAGCATTTGAAAGGAGTCCAACGGCGGCTGCGGTTGATTCCATTGATTGACCGAAGCCCTTTGCAACCGGAGCTACATAAGACATCGCATCCCCTAATTGTTTGAGGTTGGTATTGCTGCTCGTAAACGTTTTAGTCAGAAGGTCAACTGTTTCCCTCGTTCTTCCAGCCTTTCGACCGAAACCCTGCATGACATTTGAAACGATATCTGCACCTTCACCTAGTCTCATATTAGCTGCAGCGGCTAAATCAAGCGTCGCAGGTAACGCGCTCATTGTCTGTTTGACACTAAAACCGGCCATTGAGAGGAAATTCATACCCTCAGCGGCCTCTGTGGCGCTGAACTTGGTTTTTGCCCCCAATTCACGAGCAATCCCCTCCAAGTTTTCTAAGTCCCTGCCCGTAGCTCCAGAAACGGCAGAAACCTGGTTCATAGCAGACTCAAAGTTCATCGCGACATTTAAACCCAAACCACCGATAGCAGCCAATGGGGCCGTAACAGCCATTGTCATCTTTGATCCCGCCTTACGCATACTCGCACCGGTTTGTTTCAATCGGCCTTGGGCACGCTCCATAGACTTGTTAAAATGGGACGTGTCTGCTCTTAATTCGGCTGTCATTATTCCAAGATTCGCCATTCCTGCCTCTTTCTATTTAAGATTGAGTTGTATTATGATCTTTTGCTATTTGATAAAGAATCCGCCTTTGCTCCTCAACAGTCTGTTGCTTTTTCGGTTTTTCATCCCAGGGGAATTTCCTCACCTCCCTCGGATCTTTTATCGTCCTCTTCCGATATGGATTTTGGTTGTTAATTTCCATAGCCAACCATCGTGTACTTTCCCATATTGCTTTAATAGGTTCAAGTGTTCGGACTTTTTGGACTTCCTGCCAATCTTCCATTGCTTCCGTAAACTCCGCGGGAGTCATATCATAGAAGTCTTCACTGCTTATACCAAACCGGCTTACCGCGACGCCGCACAACTTCTCATAGCTTAGCCCTTCTTCGCTTTCTTCGGTTGCTGTTGAGGAGGCTGCTTTTTTTTACCGTCAGCTAAGTCCTGGTTCAGGATTTTAGTTACATCTTCGAAGCAGTCCTCCATTAGCGATTCAATGTCTCCTTTCTTTAAATCAAGATCTTTATGCATTGACAGCGCACCTTTTTGAAGCCCATAATATACAAAGATTTCAAAATTGTCCAGATCCTTAATAACGTCTTCTAATTTTGACAACTCTTGCCCTATATCTTTTGAAGTGTGTTTCATCGCGTAGTACCCAAATTTGATTGGATATTGCTTTCCGTTATAAGTTATTGTATCCATTTTTCAATTGTTTTTTTTTGATTAAATTAATAAGCTTGTGATTAAAGCCCTTTTCTAATTAAACTGCACTTGCACTACCACTGCCGCTATTTAAATACACTTTTCCGCTCACCTTTATAGTAGCATCTGCACTAATAGCGTCATCTGTAGTTACTTCCAACGGAAGATCTGTGACCAAACCTTCGAATTCCAATGACGTTCCGTCGGGAAGGACAATTTCGTAATATTGCCTGCTTTCCGACTCATAGTCGTCATTCATTGTTTCATAGGTTGCTCTCGTAAAATTCATACTTAATGAAACGGATCCTGCGTCTCGAAAGCTTCCGATGAACTCCCGGTATCCGTCTGTGCTGTCGAGCGAAGTCACGTCAATCGTTTCCCGGCTTTTATCCGGTCCACTGATATTTGTAATCTCCGCGATCTTTTCCCATGTGCCGGTCTCGCCCCCTAGTGAATCTACTGTGACATCCCATCTGTGGAAAATTGTGCCAACACCTGCAATTGCATTACTTGCCATTAAAACCTCCTTTTTAATTCAAAATTTATAAATATCCGCGGCCTGTTATTGTTATCGTAATCCAGCAGAGCAGGCCCCATTGAGCATTTTATGTACATATAATATGTACTTTCAATCACTTCATTACCTCTACCGTTCAACACACTTACTATCTCATACGCCATTGCCATTGCCTTTATATAGTCAGTGTTTCGAATCCTTATTTGCACGCTTCCAATCTCGTGCTGCTCCGTTTCATCCATTTGAAAGGGGATGCCCCCACCAGGGGCGTCAAATATCGTTATCGTATCAGCGGGTCTTTGTGGCTCTTTTGCAATATACAAATTAGTGCCATACGTGAACGTAATCGTTTCACCGTCCACCGTAAACGAATGCCCATTGAGAATGCTTTTTATATCTTCCGACGCGGTTTTCATTTCTTTGCGTGTTTTTGTATCAAGTTAATTACCAAGTCCACCTCACCTTCCAGGTGCGTCTGGAAGAACCTTGGGCCGGAAGTCCCTCTATTCCAATTAACATTTACGTCCAACTTTTCATGCACTTCCAAGACATAATTCGCTGAAAACCCCATAAACAATACAGGGTACAATTTACCAGCCGCCTTAGCTTGATGACTTGAAACAACGGTACTATGCTGAGAGGCCATTTTTCCTGAATCCCTGCCTTGGAATCTAGGAGACCCCCCTCTTGGTGTGCTTCTGGCTGTTGTTACAAAAAAGGATTGTCTCAAATTACCCGTGTCTACAGGTATAGTAGGCGACTTCGTATCCATCGCCCGTCGTATAGCGATGGCCGCCTCGATTAAACCCTTCATTGAATCATCTTCCAACCCCCGGGTTTCTTTGTTTATCCGCGATATCACCTTCTCCACGCCTTTTAACGTAAAATCCCCTTTCTGCGCCATTATAAATACACCTTTCTTACAAATATTTCTGTTGAGCCCACAAAGGGGATTTTAGAAAGATTCACAATCTGGTAAGCACCTGTGACCTCCTCTGGAGTTGATGTATCAGAAGGCAGGTTAACGGTTTCTCCCAACATCAAATATCCTCCAATATCAAAATCCTTTCGGACAAGAACCTCCGCTTTTGAAACAACTTCATCTCCTTTGTCGTTTCTTACCAATTGGAACTTCTCCTCCCAACGGCATTTGATTTCCACGGGGTCATCATACTCATATTTGTAACCCGTATTTCTGGGATTGCCCCAGTAAACCGCTGTCTGTGGTGTGAATCTTTCTATGACCTTTGCAATCCCCATTTTTATACATCCTTATCTTGTGAAATCACTTCTAGACTTGCTCGTTTCATCCCCACTGCAGCCATTTGACCCGTTGGGTCTAATGCTATAACCATTTGCCCGTATGAAGTGCTGGCAAGGCTCTCCCCGTACTTGCCGGTATACTCAATGCTGGCTCCTCCAGCTTCTTCCTCCTTTGACTGGCGCTCTCGCGTGGAAACAATCATATGGCCTGTTAACCACCTCTCAATCTCCTGTAACAAGTCTACACCTACCCCGCTATTGCTTAAAACCCCCGTTACCATTACATTAGCCGAGGTTATATAACTTGTAATAACCGGGTCTGTTAAATCCGTAGCTTCTAATATATTTCTAACGTCATCAATCGTTGTACGTGCCATTATTCCTCCCCTTTTTACGAGCTTTCCAAAGTTTAGGCTCAATGAACTTCCGGACCTCTCCTTCTTTCCACTCCAAAGCCAACCAATTAATCAACCCTTTTATTTCACTATAATCACCATCGACCATTCGTTCAGGCCAAACAATTTGTGCATTTAATCCGGCGCCTAACATTTCTTCAAAGCGTTTTTGGTGTTCATTAACCCACCACTCCCAGCCTTCCCTTGTAGTTTGAGCCCCTACTGCTTTTTGGATTTTACCCGAACCGAATGCACTCATAAACCCTGTCTTTAGACACGAATTAATGATATCATCCGTCTTTCTTCGAACAATCACCCACTTAGCCTCTGGAAATGCTTCATGGAACACAGGCCATATATGAGGCATTTTAGCCCCTTTATACATCCAATGTCCATCTTTGTAACCCTGCCTTCTCATAACATTTTCTATTTTGCTTCTAAGCGAAGCAATTTTTGGTAAGGCATATACATCCGGCAAGGGGTATTGCCCCATTGGGTCGGCCTGTATGCTCCTCAGATACGATTTTACAATCTTATCGCGCAACTCCTTGTTTTCAAACATCCCCTTTTCATTGTAACTATTTTTACCGTACATATCACCTCCAAAGGCCCCACAGATGTTTGTAATACCTGCTACGAGGGATGTCCCGCTTCTTGCCGCGCCTGTTATGAGAATTGGTTGTTCCATGATTCCTATCTGCTTAGTTTTTGGACACTTACGCTCCGTTGTTTCCTGCGCCCTTCGGCCTCAACTAACAGCTTAAACCGCTTTACTAGCTCTCTCCGCCACCACGTATACTCTTGTACCGTCTGATGTGCGTTATATCCGCCGGGCAATACATATGTTGCACGCCGCGTGGAGATCGTGAAAAAACCAACCTCATCCATATAAGCTTGTACCTCATCAAGCGCATTTTCAATATAATTATCTTCGACATGTTCAAAAACATCCAAAGATATAACCATGTCAAAAGTGCCTTGCGGCTTTTCGGTTTTTCCCTTAACTCCAGGGTCGTACTCCGTAACGCGGTAACCCTGCCTACGCAACTTACTGGCAATAACACCCCTGCCTGCACCATAATCCAGTATTGTAACCACTTCGTGTTTCTTCGCTATCTTTACTATAGTTTCAAACCAGGGAAGCGTAACGACGCTCCCCCCCCAGGGGGTCTTCCTCCTAAGACACTCTTTATGGTGTTCCTGGTTTGCTTTTTTGTAAGCGTCTGATATTGTCTTCATCGTATTAAGTCTTTTAAGTTTACTTTTGGAAACTGCGATATCCTACTGGTCGGACTTGCGTTAATTATTTCAATCCCGCGATTTTTGGCATCCCGTTTAATTGCGTCAAAGCCTTTCAAATGGCGTTGGAACAAAGCTCCCGGCTTATTATTTACAACCGGCTTTTTTCCATACGCCCTGTGCCAATGTTTATTCCCATCTTCATCTAAGCGCATGTCAAAGCCCATAAGAATGATACGCTTAGCTCCAGCGCCTACCGCTACACTGATTGCAGCCGCTCCTGAATTATTGTTCCAGGAAACTTGCTTCGGATTGCTAGTGATGCCAAAAAATCTACCCCGGTCGCGAGACAGGTATTTGATATTCTCGCTGACATAACCCATGTTAGCGAACTCTTTATCGCAGGTTACTTTTAAGCCCGGAAACGCTGCTAAGCTCTTCCCATAGGACCTGTAAAAATTAAAGTCACCGAAAAATACCATATCAATCCAATCGCCTATTAAAAAGGCAGCATTGACTCCAATCACATGCTTATCATGAATCGCAGCCATATAAGGTGTATACGTACTTATAGGGAGACCCCCTTCCCGAACGCCATTTACAACATCTTGTGGGATGCCAAATTGTTCCGCCAGGGAAGGCCCGCCTCCAAGTATCCAAACTTCACCACCCGACCACATGTGCGGTATTTTCCAAGTCACGTTTTTACTCATGGGACTTGGCCTGTTTTAGGGATTGGATTAATTGGTCAGTATCCTCCTCCCGCATAGCCTTTTCATTTACAACTTTCCCATTGCTATCGGCTACGTCCCACCAACCATTTGAACGTTCACGCTTCGTGTAATCATGTACCGCTACGTCCTTTTTTTCGGATATTGGCTCGGGTTGCTTATCATCAGCTAACACGACACTATCTCTAAATGCCTGTGGCACTTCCTCCTCGGTCGCAAAAAAGACTTCATTAGGTTTAACTAGTTTGCTCCTTTTGCCGCGGCGAATACTGAAGCTTCCGCCACCCCTTTTAATCCACTTTTTCATTGCTTTTGTACGTTTCATAAACATCTGATTTTAAATAAAATACATGATTAGCATTTTACCTGTTCAACATTCTATTAAAGTTATGCAAGATGAACGATTCCACTTAGACCGTCCTGGTCACTCCTAATTTGAGGAACCTGGATCGTCATCACTTTAAAACGACTCACGAGGTTGCCCTCTACTTGCCACTCCACATTCTGCACACCCATACCTCTTACTAATCGAACTACATCTGAAGTCATTTGAACCAGCACAACGTTACCAGAAGGGAGTGTATCCACGGCCTGTATCTTGCTAATTCCATCAATGGCTTCTATCCGCTGACGTATAGTTTGAGTCGATTTTCCAGAAGTGTCATAGTCCTCGTCCAAGATCGTTTCATATCCCGTCGGGATGTACAAGTTCCAGGGGCCATAATAATGGGCCTCAATGGATGATTGCTTCATTGAAATCACATCGGCCAGAATGTCGCTTGGTAGCTTACCAGAAGCACCCCAATCTGTACCTAATGTCACTTGGTTTCGGTCCGGGTGATTGATATAACTGTTAATTACACCCCCACCGAAGCTGTAGCTGGTGTCGGTAAATAGCATTGATTCAAGCTTTTCTCGAACCTTTCGAGAAGCCCTTTCGGCGGCTGTGGTGTCAATGGGGTTACCCATATTGCGTGACGCCGCGAGCGCTCTCTGATTAATCTCATAATCCACATGAATTATTGGTAAAGGCAGATAATTTGCGTTAAATGAAGGGCGGTCGTTCTGCGAGCGTGTCCGTCCATCCATCGTTACATCTGCGTTCATGGAATCCGAAACGTCATGCCACTCGAGCACTGTCGAACCCATGCCATTACCGATGTTATACGTCAATCCACTGTTAATTAAGTCCTGAACACCGCCTAAGCGTTTTTCAGCGATGCTCAATACAGCCTCGTCCAAGTATTTCCACTCGTCACGACGTAACGTTGCATTGTTAACGGGTTGCGAACTATAGCTAGATGGAGACTTCGGGTCTCCGCCTACATAAACGGTCTTATATGCCCCAAATTGACCCGTATTAGGATCTTGATGTATGAACGGCTTCATATTTCCAGCGTCCATTCGGCCATTCTGACCTATCAAGCCTGCCACGGCCCCCTGGTATTGCCCGTTTGCTGTCATTAAATCTACATTTGCGTTTGCCATTTCTTCTCCTTTCTTATATGATTCTTAATTTGATTCGTCTATCACCTAAACTCACTCCTCCGCCGGATAAATCCAAACCCTCCAGAGCCTGCCCAACGATTTGGTCGGAATAAATGGTGGCTAGACTTGCATCCGGAGTGTGCTTTTGAAGCGTTCCATCTCCTGCGGATTCAAGAAAATCTCCCGTAGAGACACTCTCGCCATCTTTCAGCACAGCTTGCACTTGGTCGCCTCGGGTTGGAATCCAGACGAATACCTGGTCATCTAAGCTGTATGCGTCATCGATTCCATTGCCTTGCAACTCATTTTCAGTCGCAAACATAGGAATGAGACTCCCCCCGGCAGATGAGTGCTTCTGCACATTGCCGACACTGTTGGGCTCCAAAAGATGCCCTGGATAGAGGGCTGCGGCTGCAACCATTTCCTCAAAGACATTTAAATAGTCCTTTAAAATTATTGAATTATAAGCCATTTTTTTTCCTCCTTAATTTTTGTTATTATTATTATCCTCATTTAATTCGAAGGGAAGCATTTTAGGAAGCTCGGTTCCGCTGCCTTCATTAGTAGAAGGGCTTCCCATCCCCATAAATGCCGCTTCGGAATCATTCTGCTGTTTGGGCTCACCTTTTTTAACGGACTTATAAACCTTTTCCAACGCGTTTGTTTGCATTTCCTGCAGATCTTCCTTCGTCCAAATTTCGCCTGAGTTTTTCAGCACAAAATTGACAAGACCTTCACGGTGCCGCTGATGCAACGCCAATCCTGACTTCATTTGGTCTTGGATCTCCTGTGGCAGGATTGAAAGGAAATCCTCCGGCTTTTCGAAACTTGCTTTCAGCGTTTCAATCGCCTTCTGGGTATCCATTTTCTCAGCCCCATTGTTTTGATGCGTGGCGACCGGCTTATCTGCTTTTTTGCTTTCGCCACTGCCCCCTTTGCTGGTTTCAATAGGAAGCATCTTATTAATGCTTTCCTCTTCTTGCTTAATCAGCCAGTCCCGGTCGTCTTCTGTGAACTTGGTTCCAGAGTGTGCGATGAGCTGATCTACTTTCTCTTTACAGCAATCACTTTTTTTATTTGCCATGTTTACTCCTTCTTTGTTATTTATTTGATTCGCAGGCTCGAATGTTATCTTTTTATTCGCCAACGTGGGCTCGCCTGTAATTTCAGCCCCGCTGCCTTTCTCGTTATTTCTAATTCCACACCCATCATCCCAGCTACATGCCCCCCACCCTTGGGGGAGCAAAGCAAGATGGTCTGGTCGATGGTTTCTGGCAATGGCTTGATATGCATGACCTTCGTAGATTCCTTCCACCTGTTCTTGATCGGTGAACACACCCACCGAAACTTCCACCGGACGTTGGGCGCGTATGTGCCCGAGCGCGTCGGAATCATTAAGGGCAAGAAGCTCTTCATCCAACCACGCTTCGGCTTTTAATTTGTTACCTTCCATATGACTGTTAAAGATCCGCCCTATCGTTTCACGCTCCATCGTGTCAGGTGTGTCATTAACACTAACAGCCATTCCATCTCGTTGCGGATGGTTTATTGTTACCGGTATCCCGTTCCAACTAAGTGGCCAACGACCCAACTCGTTTGCCGGGTGTAATAACGCTCCGGCACTTCCTGCATGAACACCCTCTACCATCATAACAACAGGCACTACTAAGTGCTTCCTACCATTGTGCAAGGCTAACCGGATGGTATACCCCTGATTGTTGATTTGTACTTTCTTTAATTCTATAGCGCTGTTATTCACAACACTATTAGCCTGGCGAATGGCAGAAGATTCACTATAGGAGCCGCCTTGCTGTTGGTGCTCCCTGAGCGCGGTATTCGCAACCGCGACCCATTGACGCTTTTGCGCCTGAGTTAATCCGCTTTTAAATAGTCCCACATCTTTTGTTGTCCAAGGCATAAATTATCCCCCTTATATTATATCATTATTTGGAATCGCACCCCCGCGCGTGTGTGCGCTCGAGGCTTTAATAGGTATAGCCACGCACCGACACTGTGGATGTTTCGGTATTTCGTTCTCAATTTGGTTTAACGTATACGGCCCACCCAGCGCCATTGTTTCACACCGTGCGCAAACCCGTTGGTCCCCCGCCGTGATCCACTCAGCTTTCACCTTAATACCTTCCACACCCCAATTTCGGTATTCCTGGATAGTGGCTTTATGATGCGCCCGGATAATCTCTGTGCGAGCCATTATCTGCGCCCGACGCTCAGCGGGTATGTAACGACCAAGGGTGTCCGTTATTCCTAAGTCGGCACCCCCGCCCTTAATTGTTTTGTTGAGCATTTCTGCGAGCTTGCGTGGGTTATCGCCGTCAGATATACCCTGCGTTAACACCCGGCTTATTTGTTGATCCATAGCATCCGTAATCCCTTTCAGTTCATTAAAAGTGCGGGTGTACAACACTCCAAGTCTGTCGGCGTGGAAAGGGCCCCCCATTGAGGCGTTAATACCTCCGGTTTTTTCCAGGCTTGGGATATTAAATCTGGCATTCCTCATTTCCTTTCGCCCCCTTATAACCCCTCGCTGGTAGCTGTCTTTTATGTAGGTGTTTGCCCAGGCGTTATCAATGGACTGGCCAACCTGTTGCATTTGCCGCACCTCCAACACACCTTCATCCACCCGGCTCTTAAGCCAATCCATGAATGCATTAATCTTATCGCTGCTACGCGGGAAATCAAATTGACCCGGCCCAGGCTGTTGATGCTTAGTGACGTTCCTAACCAAAGCCTGGTTCTCGGGAGACGTCAAGCCGAACACATCGCGGTTAACAATGGCATCCCGCACATCCCCCCGTAAAGCACGGAAGCGCTTCCGCATCTCCTTAGCGAAACTGTTTCGGAGTGCCGTTGTATGGGTCGGGTCGTAATTCCTTTGCACCATAACAGTTAACCCTCTATAATTCACTGCTTTATAGTATGTTTTAACAGCTATTGTCATTCTTCCCCCTCCTGGTTAAAGGCTTCTTCCTCTGCCATTGCTTCGGCCTGTTCCTCGACGATTTTGTCCACTACATCTTGCGAAAGTCCCAAGAAATGTTTCGCAAACTTTTCAAATGTAAGGTATTGAGACGCCGTGGACTGGGCGTAAGCTTTTAATGCATCTGCTCGAATGCCTCCAACTTCGGCCTGCTCTTTTTCGCTCGGCGCAAATAAATCTTTCCAATCGACAACGTAATCGCCACCATTTGGTTTTGGCATTACTTTATACATAATTAACTTGTCCACAAACTTACGGATAATGGCTGGCTCAGCGAACTCCTCGCGCCGGTCCTGTATCATTTCCAACCACGCCGTCCGATCTTGTGTGGATGCCATTTCCCCGCGCTCACTGCCAGACAGTATCCGCTTCGGTATTCCCGTTTCCGCACTGATCACTTGTAATTGGATGTCAAAGTGATTTGAAGGGTCGGCAACCTGCTGCTGCAACGACTCAATGTTGACGCCCTTTGCTACAAAGAACCTCCGCAAGTCATGGTCGTATTCATCCAACTGCTCCTCCAACTTTTGACGCTCCTCCGGACCAAGGGAATAGTCCTGATCAACTTTCGATTGCATTCCAGGACGCGCGCCCCGCCAGAACATCTCCGCCGAACCGCCAACCAATTTTTCCAAGTCCATTAATCGGTTGTAGATACGTTTAAGCGTTGGAACCCCTTCGACTTCATTTTCCAACAGCTCGCGCGTAATATGCAGCACCCGACTGTGGTGTACATATAACACACTACTTGCCCGCGTTGCCGGATTCGTTATTGTTATCTGATAGATCTCCGGAAGGCCAAAACGTTCGGACGACGGATTATTATCAAATAAATGGATTACTGCATTTTCTTGCCCGAACGGTTTTACGTATAAAAGATTTAAGTTGTTGGAAGGTATTACTGGCTGCCTAAAGTCTTCGACCTGATTTACATCGCTTAACCCCAGCATTAAGACTGAATACGTTCCGATTCCACTCAGCTTGTCCGCCCGCAGGAATTTGGGTTTTAATTGAAGCCTGTTTTCCAATTCTTGATAACTATTTTCGAACGGGCTCTTTTCCATCTCCGTTTTTTCGGTTACTGATACTGGCCCACGCCACGTGGCTTTAGCTGGACGATTAATGACAGCCCCGGCAATACCTTCCCGCAAGTATTTGGCTACGTAATCCTGATATTTGATTTCATCACTTTTCGGATAGCCAAGAGCGCTATACAAATCACGCCTCCCATTATATGACATTCCCATAGCAGATTGCAATTGCGCTCTGCCGATCAATGCACTTAATGTTTGAACGGTATCTTTATTATCATTTGCTACCATTTAACCCCCTTTGTTATACCTTCTTTAAAAGTGTGTCGGCTCTATCCTTGCGTTTGTCTTTATTATCTTTAGCATTTTGAGCTCTGGCAACGGCTTTCTTCCGGCCTTTACTGCTGCCGAAGTTTATCCAGATGTCTTTAAACGATTGGCGCAAATCCGCCCATTCGATTTTCGAGATGTCATTATCTTCCGTTACTTGCAACACGAGTGAAAGAAAATCCCTAAAATCTTTTACAACTCCGCGAACCCTTGTGTAAAGGCCACCAAAAATAATGACCAAAACAGTTAACGCGGCACTGATAATCTCATAAGTCTCCATAATTACTCCTTTTTTTTAAATTAATATACTTCAACTTGCTTTCCGCTAAACAACTTAGCGTATGCGCCCGAAGAAGCATCCACTTGGTCTTTAAAAGTACTAAACGGGAAGAACCTCAACTCCTCTACGAAATCGTGGTTCCAATCGGCTCGTAATAATAAGACATTACCACTATTCACTTGCACACTAAATGGATCGGCTCTATATACCTTGTCCCCTTTGGCTGGATCAGGCCTCGCCACAAACCCGGCTAAGTTTCTTGTCGTCGCCTCTGCTGATTCTTTTCCACCGCTGCCAGGTTCCTGCTCATAATAGACATCAACCCCTTGCCCGTCGGCTTCGGCTGTACTTCGAATCATTTGTTCACGCTCATGGGTAGCCCATTGGCCTCGCTTTACATCAATTACCATTGCCTTACCATTATTTAAACGGGCCATTTTTACGCCTGCAGTGTATGCCCCACTGTTCGAACTTGCCGCCTTGTCCCAATATCTCACGGTTTTCACCAATTGGGGCCTTCCAAAGGTGCGGTCAGCGTACTGGAATTTATCAACCTGAAACATTCCGCCTCCCGGCGGAACAGGTTTCTGCCCGATTTGACCCGAATACCCGTATTGGCCTAATTGCGTATACAGTTTGCGCAGTACTTTTCGATTCAATCTTACCGGGTCTAATAACCCTTTTTGGTAATATTCTTTCAACTCTATCGGTCGGACTTCATCCCCGTAATTATCCAATTCACCGGGTAAACTAATTAACTTAACATTCTCAGCATCAATCGTTTCAAGTAAGTGCCCAGTACAATCGCTTTGATGAAGCCGCTGCATTATAAGCACCGTTGGTGTGATGTTTTTGTCAATTTTACGCGTGGATAGGGTTTCGCTCAACCATCTGTTCGCTTTTGCCAATTCAACTCCACTAGATGAACGGCGGGGGTCAAGTGGGTCATCCACTATCAAAATGTGACCCTGAAATCCGGTAGTAGATCCTCCAGTCGATGTGCTTAATCGACTTCCCCCTTTCAACTCTCGGGGCTGGAGACCTTTTCGATGCCACTCCTTTTTTAGGAGTTTAAAGTTACTCTTCGTATCCCTATCCTGTTTTACTCCAATCTCCGGATACATTGCTTTAAAGGACTCACTTTTCAACAAATCTCGGCTGTCCTCCGCCAATTCCAGACTCAACGCACTGCTATAGCTGCTAGTAATAAACCGCATCCAATACCATTGAGTCCAAGCCCACACGGGAAACATTCTTGAAACGATAGTGGATTTAGTTGTACCCGGCGGAATGTTTATTATCAAATAATCATATCCTGGGTTTTTGCCTCGTGCAACTTTTTCCGCCATATCCTGAAGCACATCGCACAAAAATTCCAAATGCCAATTCAATTGCAGCGTATCGTTATTCATTTCTGCCCAAAAGTGCCTAAAGAACTCAAAAAATGACCGACTGAACATTTCCCTTCTAATAAGATTAGGGTGTTGAATCGCTTGCAACATCCTTTTAGGAATCTCGGTTCGTTTGGATTCTGTTTTAGTCGGCATTGTTTTGTGTTTTTTCAGCTATTTGACTTAAAAACTTTAATTCCTCGTCATCCAAGCCTGATAGATCAACTGTATTACGAGTCTCAATTGGACCACCCTTTTTCCCGGTCAGCTCTATGTATTGAGCATTTGTCCAGGGTTGATCCTGATGGCGGGTGCGATTATTTAGCCAATAGATTGCGGCTGTGGTGTCAGGTGGGTAATGCTTAATATAGGGCACTTTAGTAACTTGCTCTTTATATGTGGTGATATGAGTATCCTCATGGCTATACCCTACCGCTCTTTCATATAACGAACGGGCAACTCGTGCGTCGGCTTCATCTTTGCCGGCTCTAACTGCGTTGTCAAAGACGGGCTTGGTACGCTTCCAATGCTTTACTGTTTCGAAGCCCACTCCCAAAGCAGACGCAAGCTCCGCATCAGTTAGCCCTTTTAAACAAAGATTGTACGCACGTTCGGGCATATCCTTTGTCCATTTCACTGGTGTATTTACTCCTTTTTCCCTACCCATTATTTGATACAATTTCTAATTTGTGAACTACCTATCCACACTTCGTGATGAATGGG
>Ga0306907_1000384_pt1 | contig 19925 bp, 16 predicted proteins | sample AntRauTorcE11898_FD_190415 | JGI IMG/M metagenome (GOLD analysis project Ga0306907, IMG submission 190415) | Saline lake microbial communities from Rauer Islands, Antarctica - Metagenome Torckler E11 #898 (v2) (version 2) | ecosystem: Environmental > Aquatic > Non-marine Saline and Alkaline >... | reverse complement strand
CCAGGATGAAATTACTGAAGTAGCGGCCCCGGTACTCGATGAGCTGGATCTGGATTTTGACGAAATATCATTAATACCGTTAACCTAATTATAGGGGTCTGTGAAATACATAGATTGTCATCCTGAATTCAGTTTAAGATCTACCATCAGGTGCTTTGGCCATGCTGAATTTATTTTCATCTGCTTATCATCCCAAATTTTTTTTGGGTTCTGTGGTTGTAAACAAAGATCTGAGATCCTGAAACGAGTTCAGGATGACAAGAGTAGATAGGCAGATAAGTATGTCGGAAAAGGCAAAAATTAAAGGATATGGCCACTTGTCATCCCGAATTTATTTCGGGATCTACGATTGTTATTGAAGATCTGAGATCCTGAAGCAATACTGATTCAAGTTCAGCACATAGTTCAGGATGAAAAGGCTTCTTCCGTCAGGCTCAGGATAACAAAATGGGGTCCTATTTCATCCCCCCCTTATATTTACAAAAGCTTTATTTTTGGGTCATAAAAGGTATTTGTATTTTGTGATAATGTTTAATGAAAAATCAAGCAATGGAGCCAATAAACACCGGTTATGAATTGCGCTGCATAGCTCATAATCACATCAATTACGCCCGGAAAACAACCACTTATTGCACACAGTGTGAAAGTGTATTACGGGTACACTACAATGAGTCATCGCCAAAGATCCAGTATCCGCTGGAAAACATTGTGCCGGACCCGCTTAAAACCAAACCCTCCGCCCTGGTTGAATTGGGGCGCCTCTCGGAAACCTACGGTGCTAATCTTTGGGCCAAACTGGAATATGAACATCCCACCGGCTGTTTCAAAGATCGTGGCAGCTACATTGAAGTACAAAAAGCCCTGGAGCTGGAAGCAGACGCCATTTGTGTAGCCTCTACCGGGAATATGGCTGCATCCGTGGCCGCCTATGCCTGCTATTTTAAAATTCCGTGCTTTGTATTTGTACCGGAAAAAACGACGGAAGCTAAAATTGCGCAAGCCAGTATTTATAATGCCAATATTATCCGCATTAAGGGTGATTTCAGCACGTGCGAAGCATTGTGCCGTAAGTTTGCTAAATCAGGTAATTATTACCTGGCCGGTGATTACGTATTTCGCGAGGAAGGTCAAAAATCATTCGCGTATGAGCTACTTGAACAAGGGGGCGCGGATGCCGATTTTATTTTTATTCCGATCGGCTGTGGAACCAACTTCGCCGCGGTATGCAAAGGCTTTTATGAATTAAAGGCGGCCGGAAGAGTCGATCACATTCCGCAGATGGTGGCCATTCAGGCCGAAGAATGTTCTCCGGTGGTTGAGGGAATCGCAAAAAAGAAAAAAATCGTCAAGAAGCAGGTCAACACCATGGCGCAGTCAGCCGCGGTTCCTGATCCTGTGGACTTTTACAAAGTGCTGGAAGGTATTGAAAGCACCAACGGAATGGCTTTTACGGTAACCGAAAATGAAATTCTGGATTCACTAAAGGAGATGACGGTCGAAGAAGGCCATTTCACCGAACCGGCCTGTGCCCTCCCGCTTGCCGCGCTGAAAAATAACGTTGAAACGTTCAAAGATAAAAAATGCGTGCTCATTCTTACCGGCTCCGGGTTGAAGGATACCCAAGTAGTAGCAAAGCATTCGCTGTCATCACCGGTTCTTTCACCCAGTCTTGAAAAGGTGATCAATTATATCGGTTCAGGCTATATTGAGATGCAAAAAGAATCGTGGGGTAAATCGCGTGATACCTTCATGGCCAATCTTAAGATGGATAAAGAGCATGAAAAACTTTACAAGAACTATGTCTCATCCATCAATAAAAAGGGAAAAACGCTCAGCAATAACGAGATTGAGGTACTGCAATCGCTCGTTTTTAACGAAGACCTGGACCTGCACTATCCGGTTAAAGTGCTCGATTACAAACTGACCATGCGTAAAAATGGCTTGGTGAAAGCAGCGGTTAAGCTGGATATTGGGGGTGAAGAAATAATCTCGCGCGCTAAAGGGGTGGGGCCGATTGATGCCATCTTAACGTCCATCAAAGCAGAAACCGATAACGTGTTTTTACTCAATGTTAAAAATCATGAGGTTGAAATTTTAAGCCCCGATACCGATTCGCTGGTTATGGTAACACTCACCCTTGCCAACCAAGAAAACGAATGGGTTTCCAAGGCCGCATCACCTGATACTCTTGAAGCCGTTATTCAAGCATTTACCAAGGGCATGGCTATTGCCATGAAAACGAACGCGTAGTGACCACTTGGGACCTTTGCATTACTGACGACTATTTCTCCCAAAGGGATCCCTTTCGGGAGACTTCACTCCGTTGCGCTCTCCGTAGGAGTCCTTCGGACAATATGACGTCAGTCTGAGCGTGCCTCCCAAAGGCATGCCTACGGTGCAATGAGCGCCCATGTTATATCGGTTGAATGTCCTCTTCCGAAGGAATTATTTTGGAAGAAGACAATTTATGAGGGTATTTAAAAACCGTCTATTTTTTATACTCTTCTTTAAGCAGCGACTGGAAGTTTTTCACAAATTTCTCCACTTTGGGCCGCGATACATTGTCAATATAAGGATCGTTGGGATGCGCAGCATAATAACCCTGATGATATCCTTCGGCCTCATAAAATTTCTCGTACTTGGTGAATTTGGTTACAATCGCCCCTTCTTCAAACGTACCGGATGACTCCAGCTCCTGCTTAATTTCCTTGGCGATGCCGAGCTCTTCATCATTCCGGTAGAAAATAGCCGAACGGTATTGTTTGCCCACATCCGGCCCCTGTCGGTTAAACTGGGTGGGGTCATGCGAACCATAAAACACTCGTACTAACTCACGGTATGAAACCACCTCGGCATCATAGCGAACGCGCACCGCTTCGGCATATTCAGTCCGCCCCGAGGCTACTTCGTTATACGTAGGGTTGGGCTTGTTGCCGCCTGCATATCCGGAAACCACTTCTTGTACTCCTTTCACGCGTTCAAAAACGGCCTCGGTGCACCAAAAACATCCGCTTGCAAAATAAGCTACTTCAAGCTCATCCATTTGTGCTTGGGTAAGTTCCGGTTCGGGCGTATTAGTTTCAGGCGCTTGTTTGGCAGAACAACTTGCCACAACAAGCAAGCATGTAATAACGGTAAGAAAATTTGGTATGATCTTCATAATGATGTTTGATTTTTGAATTTTATAACTGCTGTAAAAACTGATTTTAAACGTTAATATTCTGTAACGTTTTTCTCACAATACAAAACATCACCATAGTGCTTCTTCGAGCTCCACTAGAGCTGCGAGGGAGTTGAACTCCCGAAGCATTATTTTATTCGGATCTACAACCTCCTCACAGCAAGTAGGCGGTTTCAAGCTCATCAGACATCACCGCAGCGCCTCTTCCAGTTCAAGAGAAGCATTGCTCTGTTCATCGCGGTATTTAACAATAATCGGGCACGCCATACTCAGTCCCTGCTCCTTAGCCCATTTGCCCGCCACAGGCCGGCTGCCGGGAATTACCACCGCATTCTCAGGAATCGCAGCTCCTTTCTCAAGCCTGTTATTATGTACGCAATCGTATACCGGAATGGATTTAGACAACGTCACGCCGGGGGCTATAACCGCTCCTTTTTTTACCGTGGCGCCTTCCACAATAACCGCACCGGCGCCAATAAAACAATCATCTTCAATAACCACCGGGGCCAGCCCCACCGGCTCCAGCACGCCGCCCAGTTGTACGCCTGCCGACAGATGCACATTCTTACCTACCTGTGCGCAAGAGCCCACCAGTGCGTGGCTGTCAACCATAGTGCCTTCATCCACATAGGCACCGACATTTACGTAAGCCGGCGGCATAATAATCACCCCAGGGGCTACATATGCCCCATGCCGCACCGACGAACCGCCCGGTACCAAGCGCACATTATCTTCGGCCTTGAATTTACGCGGCGGAAGATTATTTTTGTCCACAAAGCCCTCATAAATACCGCCGTATTCCATATTATCACCGGCACCGAATGAAGCTAAAATGGCCTCCTTGGCTTCGGTGTTGGCCTTCCATTGCCCATTTTGGGCATAGGCGGCGCGAATTTCGCCATTTTCAAGCTGATTAAGTATTTCTTTCCAGTCAGTATTTTCCATAGATGAATCGCTAACGTTTAATTGGTTGATTGATACCAGTTTCTAATTTTATCGTCTGCTTCGAGCAAAAATTGGACATTCTCAATCTCATCGGTTGTAAGGGGCAACCGCAATTGGGGTGATTCAATCCAGCCCTTTTCGGCCAGCAATAGCTTGGTGGGAATGGGGTTGGATGCCGCAAAAAGCGCATCCGAGCATTCCTGCCATAGCGGCAACAGTTCCGGGCTGCGGCCCGTAAGGCACCACTTTACATAGCGATGCGTCGCTTTGGGCCACACATTGGCCATCACCGAAACCAAGCCTTGGCAACCGGCCGCTGCAAAAAAGGGCGTCAGCCCGTCATCACCGCTAAAAATAGGCAGGTTCGGCGCTTTTTTTCTAAATACCTGATACTCATCAATGCTGCCACTGGCTTCCTTTAAACCATATATATTAGGATGGGCGGCCAGCCCTTCAATCACCCCGGGGTGCATTTTAACGCCGGTGCGTGATGGCACATTGTACAGCATGCAGGGTCGTTCTGCGGCGTTAAGCAAGTCATGGAACCACTCAATTTGTCCCTGCTCATCGGGCTTGGCATAAAGGGGGGTCACCAGCAAAAAAGCGTCAATTTCAAATTCCCGGCAATAGTCCATCCACTCCAGTTGGCTTTGAAGGTTGAAGCCTCCAACACCCACCATCAGCGGTACATTGATATCGAGCGCAGCAGCAGTTTCAACCACTACCTTTTTATCGTCCGGTGAAAGCGCCAAGCCTTCGCCCGTGCTGCCTAAAATCAGCACGCCGTTACCAGCTTCATCCTGTTTATGGATGAGCGATGCCAATTCGTCGGTATTAATATCCCCATTTTTATGCATTGGGGTGATGAGTGCGGTCCAAAGTGTGGTGTCTTGAAGCTGCATAATTAATCCATTTTTTGATCAAAAAGTGTTTCCATGGTGTGAAATCCGGCTGAAACTGATTCATTCAACAATTGCTTTGCGGCCCAGAGTGCGCCTTCGGCAAATACCGCACGGTCGTTTGCCCGATGCTTCAGCTCAATGGATTCTACCGTTGTTTCCATTTTTAACTGATGAATACCTTTAACATCGCCCCTGCGTTCGGACGTAATATCGGCCTCTTTGCCCAACCATTTTTTCCAAGAAATAGCCGTGCCGCTGGGCGCATCCTGCTTGTTGGTGTGATGAACTTCATGAATATGAAAAGTCGGCTGATCCAACATTTCTGAGCCTTTGCCCACAATTTGCAGGCAGCGGCGCATGATATTCATTCCCAGGCTGAAATTTGAAGCCCGCATCCAGCTGATGTTTTTTTCTTTTAGTTGCGTATCCAATTTTTCATGGGGCCATTCGTAGCCGGTGGTGCCCCATGCGGCGGCAATGCCTGACGATAAGACTGTATCCAAAATATGATCTACAGCTTCACCCGGCACAAAAATAACAGCAACATCCGCCGGTTTCAGCTTTTCAACCGTCGGGGGGTGGGCAGAATTAAAAGGACCTACAATCTGGTCGCCGTCCAAAATATTAAGCACCTCTCCACCTGTTTTACCGGTGCCAATGACCGCTATTTTCATATCGCTGGTCTGTTAAAAATTAAACTCAAAAAGCTAATATAGCTATTCCACAGAGCTACACAAAGGAGACGCAGAGAACCACAGAGAAATTATCAGTAAAACTCTGAGATACACCATGTAGTTCTGTGAAATAATTAAACTTGTCCACTTATTGGCTACTTATTACCTACAACATGCAATCGTTCAAAGTATAAGCTTTTCAAGGTGCACTTTCATCTGTGATACTATCATAAATTTAAAACCGCACTTGCACCATTGCCCTCCAATCAGTTAGATTCCTTCTCATTTAAACTAATTAATTTGGTATGATTTCTCTATTTATTGCGGCTCCGGTTTTCACGAATGATGCGATTGTACTCGGGATTTTACTGGTCGTTTTAGCGGCCATATTTATTACCTCGAGCAGTGAAAAACCGTTTTGGCAAAAGTTTTATACCTTTATTCCCTCGCTGCTGCTGTGTTATTTTATTCCCTCCATCCTCAATTCGGCCGGTTTAATATCGGGCGAAGAATCCAGCCTGTATTTTGTGGCCTCGCGTTATTTACTGCCTGCCAGTTTGGTTTTACTTACCCTCAGTATTGATTTTAAAGCCATCATTGGCCTGGGGCCTAAAGCGATTATCATGTTTTTGGCAGGGACTTTTGGCATCGTCATTGGCGGTCCGCTGGCGCTGCTGCTGTTCTCTTATGTGGCCCCGGAAGTGGTGGGCGGAGCCGGACCGGATGAGATATGGCGCGGACTTTCTACGGTGGCCGGCAGCTGGATTGGCGGCGGAGCCAACCAAACCGCCATGTACGAAATTTACAATCCCAGCGATGAGCTCTATTCCGCTATGATTACCGTTGATATTATTGTGGCTAACATCTGGCTCGGATTTCTGCTGTATGGTGCGGGTATCTCCGATCGCATCGACAAATGGTTCAATGCCGATGCAACGCCCATCACTAAACTGCGAAAGAAAATGGAAAGTTATAAAGAAAGCATTGCCAAAATACCCACCCTGGCCGACATCACCGCCATCTGCGCCGTGGGGTTTGCCATCACCGCCATCGGCCATTTCGGGGCTGATACCATCACTCCGTGGATACGTGCCAACTATCCGGCACTCAAAGATTTAAGTCTTGGTTCTGCATTTTTCTGGCTCATTGTAATTTCCACTACCGGGGGGCTGGTGCTCTCTTTTACCAAAGCCCGCGAGCTCGAAGGGGCCGGTGCATCAACCATTGGCAGCCTGTTTCTGTACATATTGGTGGCTACCATTGGCATGAAAATGGATGTGTTGGCCATATTTGAAAATCCCGGTTTCTTCCTGATTGGGCTATGTTGGATAATGGTCCATGTTATTGTGCTCCTTATCGTTGGAAAGCTTATTAACGCGCCATTTTTCTTCACCGCCGTGGGCAGCCAGGCTAACGTAGGCGGTGCCGCTTCGGCGCCTATTGTGGCATCGGCTTTTCATCCTGCCCTGGCCCCTGTGGGCGTTCTGCTTGCGGTGCTGGGCTATGCGCTTGGAACCTACGCGGCCATATTCTGTGCCGAAGTTATGCGATTTGTGAGCTGAGTTTTGAGTGAAAAGCAAGAAGCGAGAAAAAAAAGAAATAACCTTTCAAGAGCGCTTTGCACCGTAGGTATACCTATAACACAAAACATAGCTTGTCATCCTGAATTTCACCACAGGTATCCCTTCGGGAAGTTCAGGATCTATGTTCGATGTGCATAAGCCGAAATTTGAGATACTTAAATAAAGCCTGCCCCGACACATCAGGGTTCAGCGTGACACAGGGTTTTGCAGAGACCACTTCTAACTTCTCGCTTCTTGCTATATTCACCTGATTCCGAATTACTTCTTGCGTATATTAGACCGTCCTCTTTGATTGTAAAATTCCTCCATGCGCATTCTTAAATTTATCGGTGCTTTTTTAGGCGCTTTTCTGGTGATTTTTCTCATCGTATTTGGCTTTAATCTCAATGCTCTTTTTACGCTTTTTGAGAATCAAAAAGGCATTCAGGAAGGCCAAGAATGGGTCCAGAAAACCTATTCCCTGAAAGGGCTGACGGAATATATCGGCGCGCAACCCGAGCGCGTTTCGATAGCTTCTCTGGCACTGACCAATCCGGATTCCTCCATCACTTACAATACCCACACACCCCGCACTATGGGGCGTTTATCGGTGATTTTTTCCATCATTGAATATGCCCGACAGGTGGAAGAAGGTACCCTCAACCCTGGTGAACAGATCTCACTTTCAGCCATTAACCAGTATCAGCTGCCGTATATTGATGAATCCGATCATGATGATGCGCTCCAGCATCTCCGTGAGCAGATCCCCGAGGAACAATCAACCGTATCTTTACAAAATATTGTGGAGGCTACAGCTGCTTATAACGACATTGCACTGGCCGATTTTCTGCTGTTCAAAATAGGCCCCAATACCATTGAACAACTGCTTGATGATTTAGGCATTCGGGAAACCGAATCACCGCTGCCTTTTAGTGGATTATACATCACCCTGAACCCTAATTTACAGGATCGGGAAACCAAGGCTCATTTTGACAGCCTAAGTCAACTTTCGCGCACAGAATTTGGACAACGTACCTTTGCAAAAACCGATAAATTCATCAATGATGAAGCCTATCGGGAAAAAGTTTTAAGCCGTTTTGAAGACGGTGAAGGGCTTGACATCAAGTTTACCAAGCGGCGGGATGCCCTGGCCTTTTTCCCTAAAACCACTGCGAGTGAAATGGCCGGACTGATGAAAAAAATTCAGCAGGAGACACTGCTTTCTGCCGATATTTCAAAACGCATCAAAGATATTTTAGACTGGCCGCTGAAAAGCGAGCGCCTTCAGAGCGATTTCCAATCATACGGCGCCATTTATGATAACCGCATGGGGCTGGTAAACGGCATCGATTTTGGGGTTTCTACCTACAGCGAGGAACCTTTTGCACAGGCTGTGTTTTTTGATGATCTGCAGGTGGCTTTTTGGTTTCATATGAGCAGTAATCTTATGCACCAAGATTTTGAGCAACGCCTGATTTGGGACCCGGCCTTGCGAGAGGCTACAGTCAGGCAGATTAATGAATCAACCCGCGCAAAAAATTCTTCAACCCCATGAATTCTTACAAACTTTTATATGCCATTGGGCTGCTGCCCGGCTATCTGCTCTTTTTGTGCCTGCATCAAGCCGCCGTGTTTTACAGCGTGGTAGATACCTATGATAATGGCAACAGCTATGTGGCGGATGTGGTGGATTATGACCTGAAACAAATTGCGGCTCAAACCAACGGTTATGTGGTTTTGGCCTTTGAAACGGAAAATGGAGAGGAGTTTCAGGAAAAGCTTTCGCTGCCCGTTGAGATGGCCGGAGCAATTAGCAACTTGGGCGTCATTCCCATACGCTATAAAAAAGAGGCCTTTGTTGATATCGTCATGATTCCAACCTACAGCACCCAAAAAGGATTGGCGCTCACCAACCTGGCAATGGCATCTGTGGGCTTTTTTATTGCCCTTTTTGTGGCGTACCTGGTGCATCGCTACGTGCGTAGAAAATCTACCGCAGGAGACGAAACTTTGATTATAGAGCGCGTTGATGATGAGTAAAAATAAAACCCACGGCACCCTTTACCTGATTCCCAATACCTTGGGCAAAACGCCCGAAAATAATACCATTCCGGATTATGTACTCAATGTTATTCGCCGGCTTGATGTGCTGATTGTTGAAAATGTGCAAACGGCCGCGCGCTACCTCCAATGGGTGGGTGAAACTGTGCCCGAATACAAAATCAATTTTTTACGGCTCAATAAAAAGACGCCCCCGCAGGAAGCGGCTTCTTTTTTGAACCCCTTAAAACGGGGCCAAAATGCCGGCTTAATTTCCGAGGCGGGCTGCCCGGCCGTGGCCGATCCCGGTTCTGAACTTATCAAAATGGCGCATGCCCAAAATATTACTGTTGAACCGCTGGTGGGCCCATCCTCTATTTTGCTCGCGCTGATGGGCTCGGGGTTTAATGGGCAATCGTTTTCTTTCCACGGATATCTGCCCATCGAAAAAGCCGAGCGCAGAAAGGGCATTCAGCAGCTTGAGCAGGAATCACAGCAAACCGGTACCACCCAAATTTTTATGGAGGCTCCGCACCGTAATGATGCAATTGTAAAAGACGTGATTGCACTTTGTAATGCGCAAACCCGCTTCTGTACAGCTACGAACTTAACGCTGCCGGATGAGTCGATTATTTCTCAACCTGTTAGTGAATGGGAAAAAAAGAAGCCGGATTCCATTCACAAAGAACCCACCATTTTCCTTATTTCGGCATAAGCTCCCGAAAACGGGAATAATACTCAATAATGTTTGCCATATGGCTAAGAAAGAGCTATTTATAAAGGTATATCTACCATATTTTAAAACGATTGCAATCTTTATAACCGCTTTTAAGGAGCTTTGAAATACTTCCTTATAAACTCCTCTTAAATCTTTAGGAGGGGTTTGGGGAGGTCGAACCATAGGTATTTCAAAGCCCCCTTTTAAAAAACACGGAATATTAGCTAAATTAATTGAAGAAGACTTTGTATAATCGAATAAACACTCTTCGACTTCATTTGCCCGATTAAAATCGGTGCTCATTGCGCTCAGAGTGACGTCATATTGAGCGCAGTCCAGCAATCTTTCTGCTGGAGGAAGTCGAAATATATAGGATATTTCAAAGCTCGCTTACAGAAATTCATCATGAATAATGCACCCATTGCCCACCGTGATTAATAAAAATTTAACCCCGGCTATACCCCCCCGGCATTCCTCCCGCATTATAAATAGCTGGATACTGCTGGTGCTTGTTTTAATCCCGCTTTCCTGTTCGGCACAAAAGAATACGCTCAAATATGTTTCATCAGCTGAACGCAGTGATAATAGAGGCCACGTGGTGCGTTTTCACCTCGATGAAGAAACATCATCTATCAATTTTTCGCAACCGCAGGCCTATCTTGTACAGCTTGAGCTGCTCGGCAATGGTATTACCACCAAAGATATTCGCATGGCCGTACAGCGCCAGATCTTTAAACAGGTTGATTTCTACGCCATCGAAGGCGGTATTGGCGTGGACATTTTTCTCACCAATGACACATTTTTCAAGGCCGATGCCTACCCCGATGCGGGCACTGATGATATATTGGTCGGGCTCACCAAAACAAGCGGACAGGATCTTGCCAACTACATTAAGTCCATGCAACCCTTCGGGTGGTCGGATGCAGCGATACCGGCCACACCGCTGACTGCTGAAGGAGAAGCTGAAAATAATACAGCCGCCATTGATACCAGCTATCAAAAAGTGAAGGATAAAATAAAGTTTGATACCATCGTGTTAGACGCCGGACACGGCGGCCGCGATGTTGGAGCCATTGGGCACAGGCGCACATATGAAAAAAATATAGTCTTTGACATCACCAAAAAAGTTGGAGAATACATTAATAAATACCTGCCGGATGTGAAGGTTGTTTATACGCGTGATGATGATTATTTGGTGGGAGTGAAAAAGAACCAAAATGTTACCATTTTAGAAAGCCTTAAAGAACGAGGCCGCATTGCAAACCGTGCTGATGGTGATTTGTTTGTTTCTATTCATGCCAATTCCGCCGGGGCCAATCAGGCGCATGGCACAGAAACCTATTTTCTGGGCCTCGAGCGCAGCCAAACGGCTTTGGAAGTTATGAAACGAGAAAATAATGTAGTGAGCGATGATGACGAAAGCACTGGCAATAAACTAAGCCAGGAAGATTTAATTATTTATGAACTGGCTAACAGCGGCTATATTGCCAACAGTGAAAGGCTGGCGGCATTGGTTCAGGACCAGTTTAAAAACCGGGCGCAGCGGAGGTCGCGGGGCGTGAAGCAAGCTCGATTTGTAGTTTTATATCACGCCTCGATGCCTGCCATTTTAATAGAAACGGGATTTATCACGAACCCCAGCGAGGCAGAATATCTTAAAAGCAATTACGGACAAAGCATTATTGCTTCGGCCATCTTTCGGGCTATTCGAAATTACAAAGAACAGTTTGAAAAAAGCCAGCATTTTAACCCAACCCCTCAGCAATGAAACCCATTATCATTGGTGTGGCCGGCGGCAGCGGCTCCGGCAAAACAACCGTTATTAATCATATTGTTGATACCATCGGGGCCGAAGAGCTGGTGTGCCTGCAGCACGATTCGTACTACCGCGACCTAAAACATCTTTCCATCGAAGAACGCAGCAGCCATAATTTTGACCATCCCGCATCACTCGAAACGGAACTGATGATCCGTCATTTAGATGCCCTGAAAGAAGGCTACCAGGTTGAGGTACCCATCTACGATTTTACCAAACACACCAGGCGTGATGACAGAACCTTGATTCACCCTAAGAAAATTATACTGGTTGATGGCATTCTTATCTTCAGCGAAAAAGAGCTGCGGAACCTATTGGATATCAAAATTTTTGTGGACACCGATGATGACATCCGCCTGCTGCGCCGTATTCGGCGTGATATTTTAGAGCGTGAGCGAAGCCTGGAGGGCGTACTTGAGCAGTATGAAAAACACGTTCGCCCCATGCATCTTGAGTTCGTAGAACCCAGCAAACGCTACGCCGATATTATCATTCCACGCGGAGGAAAAAATGAGGTAGCCCTGGATATGGTCAATGCTGTTATTCAGGAACGTCTCGAGAAGGTAACCATCGAGGAATGAACAACACCGGGGCAGAGCCTACTGTTCGGTGTTTTGCATGGCTAAAGGCGATTTTTATTGTTTTAAAAACATAGATTTCTCAGTCGAGAGAGCGCGGGTTAGCAGTCGGTGATTCATTGCCGATGCACCCACCATCGGCTTCGTCGACGTTCCCATCACCATCGTTATCAATCCCGGCCTACCTGCCGATATTTACGTCAATGAAGCCACCGTCGACGGTGGGGTCACCGACAGCCAGGATCAGGACGTCTCGGTTGCAACAGCCAACCAGCCGCCCGTAGCCGACGCCACGATTCTAAGCAGAGGACGCACCTCTGGCGGGGAATTCGAATTCACGCTTGATGGTTCGGCAAGCTCCGGAGACGGCGACCTCACCTACCAGTGGAACGTTGAGCAGGTTACTGCCAGTGGTGATGACGGCATTCCGATCCACCAAATCAACAATCCCAACAATGAAACTACTACTTTTGTTGTCTACGATGGGCCGTGTGACCCCTCAAGGACCTGCCAGACGACCTTCGATATTGACCTGACCGTCTCAAACGGTGCCGGCTCCGCCGTCGACAACAACTCCAGCGCCGTCGTTAGCTGCTTTGGCGACCCAAACGAGTTCTGCGCCGGTACCAGCGACAATGACGACAATGCCGATGACGGCTCCGACACCACTGATGACGGCTCCGGTGGCGGCGACGGCGGAAGTGATGACGACCCTGAGATCACGCCGATCGATGGCGGTGGCGGCGACGAGCCGGCGCAGTAGCACCTATAGTTTTAATAGCAATGTACTACGTGTATATCCTCTATAGCTCAACAGCTGATAAGTGCTACTACGGCTGCACAAAAGACCTGAACCGCCGCGTTTCTGAGCATCAAGCTGGCCAAAACACATCCACCGCCCAAGCTGCCGACTGGCAGCTTGTCTACTATGAAGCCTATAAGTCCAAGCAAGATGCTACTGATCGTGAAGCTAAACTGAAACAGTACGGTGCTACCCGCGGACACCTCAAAAATCGAATTACTCATTCTTTGAATGAAGAGTAATTCTACCCAGCCCTTTGCTTCTGGATTTATTCCAGCCCAGCTTGTTTGCTCGCAAACAGCTGCGGGGAAAGAGCTGGGTAAGTAGAGCTTCCGCAGTCCAGCTTCTTTACTCCTGGATTTATTCCAGCCCAGCTGTTTATCTCGGAAACAGCTGCGGGGAATGTGCTGGGTGTTTAACCGGGTATTAAAAAACCCCAAAGCCGTATTGCTTTGGGGTGTTGTAATGTATGTACTAATCACCTCATCCAAGGAAGGGTTTAAGCCCTTCCGCAGTCCAGCACTTTATTGGGAAAGTGCTGATAGCCGCGTCTCTAACCGCTACTACTGCGCATCTTCCGGCTCGTAGCCGTACTTGTAGCTGAATGAGCCACTTTGCTCCGGTGTGGCAATCACCACGTCGTCATCACCATCACCAGGCTCCTCACCGCGGGCGAGGGTGCCGTGCTGTAGCCAGAGGCCACACTCGATACCTTCACGGGCAAATAACTCGCCGGTGAAGCCATTGACGGGTGACTCGCGCCAGCCGTCGATAGACTGGTCATCCGGTATGATTTCGCTAATGTATGGTGTAAGGTCATCAGCATGTGTGCTGGATCCCTCTGGTCTGCATTTCAGTTCAACAGCCGACTCCTCGCCGGTCTGGGCTGTTTCTATCATGTTGTCGAGATAAAATTCTATCTCGCCAACTGCAAACACAATTGTCTCGGGAAAAGTCCGGCCAACTATATTTACTCGACGCTCACCTTTCCGGCTGGAGACGAAGTCTGCATCGCCTCCACCAGATAAGGTAATACTATTCCCAAGCACCCGAAACTCCTCACTCTCATCCTCCGGGTCATAGACCCAGTCGGGGTCGGTGGGGTCAGGCGTCGGTGAGTCGTTGGCGACACAGCCGCCATCGGCTTCGTCGATGTTTCCGTCACCATCGTTGTCAATGCCATCACTGCAGGCTGGCTTTCGCTGCTTGCGCTCCAGCTCGACGGTCAGGTCATGACTCTCGGCGGCGGCGAGCGTCAGCTCGCTGGTAATGAAGCCCTCCGCTGCGACGGAGACGTCTCTGCTACCGGCGCGCGCGCCAAAGGCGTGCGTTCTCTCACCATTTGCGTAGGTATACATCTCGCCCTGGCCGGCCTCAACGACAATCTCCGGATCCTCAACCGAGTTTCCCGATTTATCGTTAACGGTAAATGATATCTCCACGCTCTCGCGGGTAATCCGGATGACAGTACTTTTGTCAGCGTCCGGCGTTACTTCTACGCAGCTCTCCGCAAAATACTGCGGCGCTGCACAAAGCGTCGTAGCTTCATCCGAGAAGGGAAGCGGGATGGTACCGGAAGCGGCTCCAGAAGCCAGCGTCTCACTGGTTTCCTGGTTATAGACATCGCCGGCGGCAAGCGTATCGCTCCCGCTTGTGCGGATCTCGTAGCTCACCACTACTGTCTCCGGGTTGTCTTTTCTAAGCGCGATCGCTACCGTGCGACCATCGTTTCCCTGGGTTATTGTTTCAGACTCGCTACCGCTCAGGTAGCCGTCCTTGTCTGCCGTCATGGTCACGTTCGTGCCGCTTGTGGCCGTAACGCTAATGGAGGCGGCATTTTGCTTTGATTTCTGCGTGCTGCTAAAGTCAACGCCAGATAGATTCTGGCTGGTTTCTTCCTCAGCAGCCACGAAGGTAATCGTGTACTCAGGGTCGGGGTCCACCCCGCCACCCTTGTCCTTGCAGCCGGCCAGGGCGGCCGCCAGTCCCATTCCCAAAAGAAGTACCCCTTTAAAACCAATGGTATCCATGATGCATTACGTAAATTACCGTTAACAAAAAAGAATCTATTTAAAAGGAGCCCCAAGCGCAAATGCCCCCTCAACCTCGGTCCTTCTCCCTCGGGGAGAAGGATGTACCGACAAGAGTCGGTGCAGGATGAGGGCGTGGCATGGCCTATACAAACAGGCTGGAAATGGATAAGGGGCGTAAGTGCTGGTTACATCACAATCCAAAATGATCGGGCAGGCGGCCCGATCTACGTAAAGCCGTATGTAGCTCGGTCAGCTTGACCGAGTGGGGAAAGAAATCATAGGGGCCGATTAAGCAAATCGGCCTACATTGGGAGTAAAAAAGGTGCAGCCCACTTGAAAAGTGGACCGCACCGCGGCCATATTCGATGGAGTCCACCTCCGTGGTGGCCTCCATCTGTTGGAGAAAGTATAAATTCCCCTCTATCAAGAGGGGTGGGCTTTCGCGGTTTTCGGAAGGTCGGGGTGTGTTTCGCTCCACGACAGATGCGAAGGACAAATCATACCGGCCGATTAGGCAAATCGGCCTACATGGTTTTGATCTTTTGTGTGCCTCTTTCATGCCGGAGTGGACCTGCTAATCGAAGCCAGCTTATGCATAAAATTATGGTAAGCAATATTTTGGCGTAGTTTAGGCGCCGGCATGAGTGGGACGATGACAAGGTTGAATGGTGCGGGTATTTCAAAAGTCTCTTTAACAACATACTGTTTCCGGCATTATATTTTTCATCACCCCGTGATTTAAAGTATATTAAGACTGATATTAAAGACGTTATCAACATCATACCGTTGACCCTCAATACATCTATTTATGAAACTGACAGATAAAATTGCCGTTGTAACCGGTGCCAGCAGTGGCCTTGGCCGGGCATTCAGCGAAATATTTATTGATAAAGGCGCCTCGGTGTATGGCATTGCGCGCAATGAAGATAAGCTAAATAAACTGCATGAAGAATTCGGGAATCGGTTTCAACCGGTGGCGCTTGATGTAACCGATCACAGCGCTATTGAACAATGGGTTGATGAGCGCTTTACCGATGAACATTCCCCGGATGTATTGGTAAACAATGCGGGGCTGGGGCTTTTTGGTGATGTAGATGAGTTGCCGCTTGAAGAGTGGCATGCCATGATGGATACCAATGTGAGCGGTATTTTTTACATGTGCCGCCAAATTGTACCATTGATGAAAGCCAACGAAAATATTTGTCACATCGTAAATATTGCATCCATTGCGGGCAAAGTGGGCAACCCTAAAATGACCGGTTATAATGCCAGTAAATTTGCGGTGCGGGGGTTCAGTGAATCACTTTTTCAGGAAATTCGCTACGATGGTATTAAAGTAAGCTGCTTTTTCCCGGGCTCGGTAAATACACACTTTTTTGATAATGTGGACGGGGCTGACACGCACCCCAATATGATGCAGCCGCGCGATATTGCCGTCACGCTTGCGGGGGTGATAGAAACGCCTGATAATCTGCTCATTAACGAAGTGGTGATGCGTCCGCTCAACCCCAAACCTCCGGAAGAGCAGTAATGAAACGGGGACTGATTTTTCTTTTTCTATGCCTGGCAACCGCTGCCTGCCGAAACGGTGCACCAAACAACGTACTTAATGAAGAGACCTACACCAATTTGATGGTTGAGCTACAGCTGCTAAAAAGCTACCAACAAAAAGCTGAATTAGATTCCCTTTCTGCCGACAGCATACGCCGTGAAATCTTTGAGAAGTACGAGACCTCCGACCAACAATTTCAAAAAAGTCATCGCTACTATCGCCAGGATGTTGAGAACCAAAGCAAACGCATCAGCACCGCTATTGAAAAGCTGCGAAAAGATCGGTTAGGCCCGGAAGATTCAACCGCTACGAGCGACTCCGGCGCATCTAAGTAGCATCGCTTTTCCATCGGTATTTTTTCCCCTCAGACCTTACTTTGTCTTCTCTTTTTAAATAGGATAGATAATAGTTGAGCTTGGAACTGCTCCACTGTAATCGTTTTCTTAGATTCCCTTCCGTAGCATTCTTTTGCCCCAGCATCTTTTTTATCTCTTTCACTCCCTTTGCATTGATCTGGTGGTTGATCGTGCTTTTTTGACTCAAGCAATTATCACAATGTCCACAATCAGACACATTTTCTTCACCAAAATACGTCCGAATATAGGCCTCACGGCAATTTTCAGTTTCAATATAGCCTATCATATAATCCAGTTTTTGCAGCAAACTATTGCGGTGACTTTCAAGCTCTTCTTTGTTCAGTCTAAGTGTACGCTGCCGCTCTTCCACCGGACGTGTCAGCGGTAATTCGCCTATTGATTCAAATTGTAACACCTGATCGTGATTCTGCAGTACCTGTAATCCTTTGATAAGTCCGTTTTCAGAAACATCAAGTTTCTTTTTTACATAATCCAGCTTCATATATTTGATCTCCTCAAAAGCCTCTCCCCCAAATTGCCGGTAAAGGGTGTCCATAAACGCTGCCTTTTTAGCATTTTTCTCCGTCTTGATACGTTCGCGCAGATAATCGGGATTCACAATAAACTGCACACCCATTTGAGGTACCACATAGTCAGCTAAATCAATAATACCCAAGTGCTTAAGTGTTTTTAAAGCCGCCCGTATGATGTTCGATGGCATCTTCGTTCGTTTTTTAAGCGTCGGAATCGACACTTCCTGCATTTCTTCTTCAAGCGCCCCCACCGCGAGCTCAAAACTATCGCACATGGCATCATAAACCTTCTGCAGCTGCTCTTTTTGCGGATAGGATTCCTGGATGCGTTTTCGCGCTTTGTGGGCATCCGCCTCTTTAAATAAAAGCAGTGGAAAGCTCTCGGCCCCGTCGCGACCGGCGCGGCCGGATTGCTGGTAATAGGCTTCCAGAGAATACGGCATCTCGTAGTGAATCACATAGCGGCAATCGGCTTTATCAATGCCCATACCAAAGGCGCTCGTTGCCACCACAAGCGGGGTTTTATCATTGATCCACTCCTGCTGTATCATTTGTCGATCTTTTGACTCCACGCCTGCATGATACGCCGCTGTCTTAACCCCCAGTTTGCCCTGAAGCATATTGGCCAGACGCTCGCAGTTGCGACGCGTACCGCCGTAAATAATCCCTGATCCTTTGGGGGCGGCCTTCTCAACACTTCGAATAAGGTTTTGATCTTTCTTCACCCCTTCGGCCACCCACCATTTTAAATTAGGGCGGTCAAATCCTTTGGAAATAACGGACGGTTCATCAAACTGCAGGTTTGCAATAATATCATCGCGCACCTCGGGCGTGGCCGTAGCCGTGAGCGCCAGCCAGCTTACCGAAGCATCGAGCGATTCCAAGGCGGGACGAATTTTGCGATAGCTGGGCCTGAAATCATGTCCCCATTCAGAGATACAATGCGCTTCATCAATAGCTACAAGTTCAATATTTAAGTTCGGCAGCTCAGCTTCCCAAAGGGTAGTACTTAAACGCTCCGGCGAACAATACAATAATTTATACATGCCGTTGCGTGCATTAACCAGCCGTTGCTCAACCTCCCATAATGAAATGGTACTGTTGATAAAGGTCGCGGGAATATCTCGCGCATTTAACTGCTGCACTTGGTCTTGCATTAATGCAATCAAGGGTGATATAACTAACGTCATCCCTTCAAAAACGGTAGCCGGAATCTGATAACAAAGCGATTTACCGCCACCGGTGGGGAACAGCACCAACGTATCCCTGCTTTTAAACACAGACTTTATAGCCTCGTCCTGTCCCTCGCGAAATTGCTCAAAACCCCAGTATTCGTGCAGGTTTTCTTGAGCCTTTTTAAATAATTCACTCATTTTTTGATCAGTCTTCTTCATCAACCCAAACTAAAAAAGGTATGAGATAAATTCTCATACCTTTAGTCAAAATATAATTCCAATATAAGGTGCATGCTATCACGCCTCTACGCCTGAAAAAGCCGCCTTCATATAATTTCGGCGCATCTCGGCAATGGCGGAGATGGAAATTCCTTTCGGACATTCAGTTTCGCATTCAGCAAAATTGGAGCAATCACGTTTTCATTTGTAGAGGCCTTTGCACTTCAATAAAAGAGTATACCATTTTACAGACCATTTAAAAATGAATGATCTGTGAAAATATAATGACTATTTTAAAGGCTGAGGTTAAATATAGAAAATGAACTGTTCCATGCCTATCAAATTAACGCTATTCATTAATTTTTAAATTTCCAGGATTCCTTCTATTGTCCCAAACAGTTATTACTTCAATTGAATTGTCTGAAATTCTGTAAATCAATTTATAATCCCTAACCGTTCGGAATCGCACGCTTTTTATTTCTGTCGGAGTGCCTGCTTTTGGAAAGATTGAAGTTAATTCCATTACTTTGTTAAACAAGCGCTCTAACTTTTCTGCATAATGCGTTGATTGATTTCTTTCAATCCAATATTGATAATATTTCCAATTTGTCATTAATGGCTCTTAAAGACCAGATGATTGTTCTTTCAGCCATTTTGAAACCACTTTTTTTGAATCCTTATTGGAATACGAACGCCCCTCATCAAGATCCTTTAATCCTTCATTAACGGCATTTTTTTCCTCATCAGTAAGCGCATAGATTTCTTCAAATTCGGATTCAATCCTGATTAGATTTAGAATTTCATCCAAAAATGCAGAATTTTCAATCGTATTAACCTTG
>Ga0306907_1000377_pt1 | contig 20210 bp, 17 predicted proteins | sample AntRauTorcE11898_FD_190415 | JGI IMG/M metagenome (GOLD analysis project Ga0306907, IMG submission 190415) | Saline lake microbial communities from Rauer Islands, Antarctica - Metagenome Torckler E11 #898 (v2) (version 2) | ecosystem: Environmental > Aquatic > Non-marine Saline and Alkaline >... | reverse complement strand
AGAAAGTTTTTAAATTGATTCGATATTAGATCCGCAAAGTTTCCAAAACTTTGCGGATCTCTTTTAGGATACTTTTTCTTAAAAAAGCTATTTAATTCCTCCTTACTTTTAATTCGCACCATTAAATGAAAATGATTTGGCATAAGGCAATAGGCGTATGTATCGGCAATTGCAGGAATATATTTGCGATACCGCTTTAAAAAGAATGCATAATTTTTATTTTCACGGAAAAGTAGATTTTCTGCATTTCCATGATTATATACATGGTAGATACAATTTGGCTCAAATGGAATCCGTTTATTACCCATGTATTTTTCTTGATAATTATCAATAAACCTACCAAATAATCAGCTCATGAAAAATTCGCGGCAATCTTTATTACTCGCAACGCTGTTGATTGCAGCGACCTTAGCCGCACCGCCTGCAAATGCCCAGCAGTTTACCCGCGCCGATACGCTGCGTGGCAGCATCACCCCGCAACGCGCCTGGTGGGAGGTCACTTTCTATGATTTACAAACCGCCATTCACTCGCAAGATTCCACCATTGAAGGCCAAAACACTATTTATTACCGCGTTATCGATACCCCCCAAAAAATGCAAATTGATCTACAATCACCCATGCGGATCACACAAATTACCCAGCGTAAAACCCCGCTATCATTCCAACGGCTTGATGATACCAATGCTTATTTTATTGATATGCCCGAGGGGTTGAAGCGGGATTCTATTTATCAACTGACGGTGCAGTTTGAGGGGAAACCCAAAGTGGCAGTCAACCCACCGTGGGATGGCGGCTTCATTTGGCGGCAGGATTCGCTGGGCAATCCATGGATTGCCACGGCCAACCAAGGACTGGGCGCCAGCGTGTGGTGGCCCAACAAAGATCATCAAACCGCCGAGCCCGACAGCATGCGCATCAGCATCACCACGCCGGATTCGCTGGTGAATGTTTCAAACGGGCGGCTCCAAAATATGAGCTACAGCCTCGATGGAACCATAACCTGGAACTGGATGGTGACCAATCCCATCAATAATTACAGCGTGGCGGTCAACACCGGCAACTATAAACATTTTGAGGAAACCTTTGAAGGCACAAACGGAACGCTCGATCTGGACTACTGGGTACTTGCAAATCATGTCGATAAAGCCAAAATACAATTCAAACAGGTTAAACCCATGATGCGCTGTTTTGAAGATTGGTTCGGCCCCTATCCTTTTTATGAGGATAGTTTCAAACTGGTGGAAACGCCGCATCTGGGTATGGAACATCAAAGTGCGGTGGCGTATGGAAACGGATTTAAAAACGGCTACCGGGGTCGGGATCTTTCGGGGAGCGGCTGGGGCATGAAGTTTGATTTTATCATCATCCATGAAAGTGCCCACGAGTGGTGGGGCAACAGCATCACCACTAAAGATATCGCTGATATGTGGGTGCATGAAGGCTTCACCAGTTACGCTGAAAATTTGTACGTGGAATGCCGCTTTGGTAAACAGGCCGGGGCTGAATATGCCCGCGGGTTGCGCAAAAACATCACCAATAACCGCCCTGTCATCGGGCAATACGGGGTGAACAATGAGGGCTCCGGCGACATGTATTATAAGGGCAATAATATGCTGCACACCATTCGCCAAATTGTTGCTAATGACTCCACCTGGAAATCTATTCTGCGCGGATTGCAACAAGATTTTTACCACCAGACCGTAACCTCTAAACAGGTTGAGGATTACATCAATGAGCGGGTTGACTATGACCTCAGCCCGGTGTTTGATCAATATCTGCGCCACACCGATATCCCTGTGCTCCAATACTATATCAATGAAAATGATATGCTCTATTATCGATGGAAAGCAGATGTAGCAAATTTTGACATGCCCGTTGATGTCCTGCTAAGTGATGATAAATTTTCTCGTATTCAGCCCGTAACCAATGAATGGAGAAAAGCAGGCTTGCTTCTCACAGATAAATCTACCTTCGGTCCCGAACAAAATTTTTACATAAAAACGGATTCACTGGCTACAAAACCATCGCTACAAAAATAAACACACTCCTTAATCTTGTTCCGCATCTCCAGCGCGGAACAAGTCCCTTTGGTGCCCGACCAGAGGTCAGGCACCAGATAATTGTTGTAGATTTTAAATCTTGTACCGTATCTCTGGTGCGAAACAAGTTGCGTATTATCTTATGGGCCTGACACGAGTTCTGGAACGAGATATTACAAGGTTGGAGCATTAGGGAAAAAAAGCACCTTACAAAAAATTTATAAATCCGTTTTTGGAGCATTCCGGAATATGCATTAGCTTCTGTAAAGAAAATTTCTATTTATGAATTCAATAAAGACCATTACCAAATTTTACTGCCTCTGTTGTATGTGTATGCGCACTGCATACACCGGGGGTTGAAGATTCATATACTGATTGAGTCGAGCCCTGTGGTTTCTGCCGGAGGGCTTTTTTAGTTTAGGATTTATCGTTCTTTAAATTTTTAGCACTCTTATCGAGAAAGGCAGAGGGATCAGGCCCGGTGACGCCTTGGCAACCGCCTTGCACATTCGTGCAAGAAAGGTGCTACATCCTGCCCCGCACATAAATTATGTGCAGGGGGAAAGATGAGAAGTGAGGTTTTTGTTATACATAGCACAGCCTCTTCTGAAATCATCTTTCCATTTATGGGGTTATGATGAATTCGGAAGAGGCTTTTTTATTGTAATTATTTCTCCACTAATGCCATCACTTAGAGTGATACCATCAGTAAAAAAATTAGAATTTTATTTATGAAATCGACATTTAACAACTGGTATGATAAAAAAATGCGGGCCACCGAGGAATTATCGGCCGAAACCGATCAGGCCGAGCAGATCCTTGATGAGATATCAACCATCGCAATCGTGGGGCTCTCGCGAAGCTTTCACAAAGACAGTCAGTTTATCGGGCGATACCTTCAAAACGCCGGCTACCAAATTGTACCGGTCAACCCCGGTGCTGATGAAATTTTAGGCGAAAAGGCCTATCCCGATCTGGAATCCATCCCATTTGAGATCGATGCTGTAGATGTGTTCTTACCGCAAAAAATTATTCCACAGGCCGTAGATCAAGCCATTGAAATAGATCCCAAAGCGATCTGGCTACAGCTGGGTACGGGGCAAAATCCCGCTGAGAAAAAGAAAGCGGAAGAGGCCGGCATTCCGCTTTTTGAAAATCGCTGTATCAAGGTAGATCACCAATTTTTAATACGACCCAAAACAGAAAATAACAATTAACAAATCACAAATAATAACACTATGAGCATTGAAGAATTAAACCGTTCGCTAAAATTTGAAACCCTGCAACTGCATGCTGGCCAGCAGGCTGATCCCGAAACCGGGTCTCGCGCCGTGCCCATCTATCAAACCACCAGCTACGAGTTTGATGACACCGAACACGCCGCCACGCTGTTTGCCCTCAAAGAATTCGGCAACATCTACACCCGCATCATGAATCCCACCACCGACGTATTTGAAAAACGTATGGCCGCCCTCGAAGGCGGAGCAGCAGCCGTGGGAACCGCTTCCGGGCAATCCGCGCAATTTATGACCATCGCCACCATTGCCCAGGCCGGCGACAATATCGTCTCCACCAGCTTTCTGTACGGCGGAACTTATAATCAATTTAAAGTAACGCTGCCGCGGCTGGGAATAGATGTGAGCTTTGTAGAAGACGACAAATTGGAATCGTACGAAGCCGCCATTGATGAAAACACCAAAGGCATTTATACCGAATCCATCGGCAACCCGCGGGGCAACGTGCCGGACTTTGAAGGCCTCAGCGAAATTGCTGACAAACACGGCATCCCGCTTATTGTGGATAACACCTTTGGGGCCGGCGGCGCTATTTGCCAGCCCATCAAACACGGCGCCAATATAGTAGTAGAATCCGCTACCAAATGGATCGGTGGCCACGGCACCAGTATTGGCGGGGTGATGATAGATGCCGGAAACTTCAACTGGGGCAATGGTAAATTTCCGCTCTTCAGTGAGCCATCGCCCGCCTACCACGGACTAAATTTCTGGGATACCTTTGGGCCCGACGGACCCTTCGGCAACATCGCCTTTGCCATTCGCGCACGGGTTGAAGCGCTGCGTGATTTCGGTTCGGCGCCTTCACCATTTAACAGTTTTTTGCTGCTCCAGGGACTTGAAACCCTATCACTCCGCACCGAACGCCACTGCGAAAATGCGCTTAAACTTGCTAACTGGTTACAGGATCAGGATAAAGTTGCGTGGATCAATTACACCGGCCTGCCCGATCACCCCTACCACGGGCGTGCACAAAAATACTTGAATGACGGAAAGTTCGGAGCTGTGCTCACCTTCGGGGTTGAAGGCGGATTTGGGCCGGCCCGCACCTTTATCAAAAATGTAGAGCTGGCCAGTCACCTGGCAAACGTCGGAGATGCCAAGACGCTGGTTATTCATCCCTCATCAACCACGCACCAACAGCTTTCGGATGAAGAGCAGGCCTCAAGCGGACTTTCCCAGGATCTCATTCGCGTGGCGGTGGGCATTGAGCATATCGATGATATCATCGAAGATTTTGAGATTGCATTCAGCAAACTTTAATTGATAGTTAAATAACGTACTATCACCCACCCCGTCCGCAGGGGATACCTCCCGAAAGGGGATTTAATACGGGATTAATTTCCAAAAATTCCCCTCTACCAAGAGGGGTGGTTCCGTCCCAAGATCTTTGGGACGGAAGCGGGGTGTGTTAAAAATAAACGATCTATTTTAATGAGCAACGTTCAAACGCACACATTCGATTCCCCTTTCATCACCGAAAGTGGGTTTAGCATTCCTGAACCAACCGTAGCATACCAAACCTGGGGAACCCTAAACGAGGCCCGTGATAACGCGGTGCTGGTTTGCCACGCCCTCACCGGAAACACCAAAGCTGACGAATGGTTTGGCGGCCTCTTTGGTGAAGGCAAAATTCTTGACCCAAGCCGGCATTTCATCATCTGTCCGAATATTCTGGGCAGCTGTTACGGCTCTACCGGACCGGCAAGTACCAATCCTGAAACCGGCAAACCGTACCGGACTGATTTTCCTCAAATAACCGTGCGGGATACGGTTCAGCTGCACCAAAAATTACTGGATGAACTCGGTGTAAAAAGTGTGCAAATGGTAACCGGCGGCTCGCTGGGCGGCATGCAGGCGCTGGAATTTTGCATCATGGATAATCGAGCTCGATCCGCCGCGCTAATGGGCATGGGCAAAGCGCACAGTCCGTGGCAAATTGGCATCAGTCACACCCAGCGGCAAGCCATATATAATGATCCGCATTGGAATGACGGATTTTATTCCAATGATGATGTTCCTGAAAAAGGATTAGCAACCGCCCGCATGATTGCCATGAACAGCTATCGCAGCCCCAAAGATTTTGAGTCGAAATTTGGCCGTGACCTGCACCCTGAGAGTACCCTCTTTCAGGTGGAATCGTACCTGAATTATCAGGGGCAAAAGCTGGCCCGGCGATTTGATGCCGTCTCCTACGTGCGGCTCACCCAGACCATGGATTCACACGATGTTGCCCGCAGTCGCGGTTCTTATAAAGAAGTGCTGGGCAAAGTTGATCTGCCCATTCTGGTTATCGGTTTTGATTCTGACGGACTGTATCCTCCGTATGAACAGCAAGAGCTGGTCGCCTTGCTGTATAATAGCAACTTTGAAGAAATTGAATCACCCCACGGACATGATGCTTTTTTAATCGAATTTGAAAAAATAAATCAATGTATTCAGCATTTTGTGGAGCAGCATCTCGAAATTTCAACCGTATAAAATAAAAATTTATGAAACAGGAAGCCCTCAAATACCCCTCCAAACCCAAACCGGCTAAACCGATCAATCATCTGTTTATTGCCGGTACCGGTGAAGTAGGCGGGACACTTATTCAGCAAATCCATGAACTTGAATCACCGGTGGAACTGAACCTGCTGGGTGCGTGCGACAGCACCCATTTTATAGTTGATGAGCAGGGCCTTTCAGGCACAACCATTTTGGAGTCGCTTGAAGATAGCCATAAAACGAACTGGGATGCCATTTTACCGGCCCTTTTTGAGGCTAAAAAAGATCGTACTATCTTTGTGGATGCCACCGGAAGTGACGAGGTGGCCCGGCTGTATCCGCAATTATTTGAGGCCGGCATTCATGTGGTTACTCCCAGCAAGCTGGCTAATACCTTTGAGCAATCGTATTACAATTTGATGCGAAAAACGGCTGCCGAACATGATGCACAATTTCGCTACGAGCCCACCGTAGGTGCGGGCCTGCCGGTACTTGCTACGATACATAATTTGCTCGACACCGGCGATATCATCACCGAAATATCGGGGGTGGTTTCGGGTACGATGACGTACCTGTTTGACCAGCTTGAACAGGACGTGCCCTTCAGTAAAGCTATCGTGGATGCACGCAAAAAAGGATATGCCGAACCTGACCCCCGCGATGACCTCTCCGGTGAAGATGTGGCGCGCAAATTTCTGACGATGGCCCGTGAAATAGGGTTGGAAATTGAACGGGATGAACTTAAGGTAGAATCGCTTATTCCGGAAACGTTATCTGATGTTGACCAAGACACTTTTCTGGAGCGACTTCCCGAATTTGATGAAAGTTGGATGGATGAACTTGAAAAAGCACAAGAAAATGGAAACACGCTGCGGTATACCGGTCGGCTTGCTGATGGTAAAATCACCATTGGCGTGCAAGAAGTATCCCAACGATCGCCGCTTGGTAATTTAAAGGGCACCGATAATCTATTTCGCATTTCCAGCCAACGCTACAACCAAACGCCCATCATTATTCAGGGACCTGGCGCCGGCAAGGAGGTCACTGCTGCGGGTGTGTTGGCCGATGTATTGAAAGTGACGGAAGGAATTAAGGAGTAGAACCCCGCCGGTAGGCGGGACAGACGCGGATAAAGCAAATCGGGCTGATAGAAAATTAGGTAAAGAAAGTCTCCCTTAAAAAAGGGAGTACCGCCGAAGGTGGGGAGGGTTGTATTTAATGCCCTACCTCAAGGGCTTACCGCCTCCGCTTCCAGCAACTGGGGAATAATTAACCGGCGTAACAACCGAAACACGGGCTCTTTATATTCGCGGCGCTGCGTGGCCGTGTTAAGTGATGAAAGTATTACAACAACCGCATCCAAATCGGGAATCATAAAAATATACTGCCCGCCGTATCCCCAGGCAAAGTACACTTTATGCCCCGCCACCGGACGATTCCACCACAGATAGCCATAATTGTATGGATTGTAATTACTGCGCGTGTAGCTTTTAAAAGAATCATTCATCCATAATTCACTGATGATCCGTTTTCCATTCCAGGTGCCGCCGTTGAGCAGCATCTGCCCGATTTTCATCATCGCTTCCGAGCTCAGCGCCAGGTTATTGCCGCCCATGTAGTATCCCTGAGGATCGTGATCCCATCCCCCAACCTCGATATTCATCGGCCTAAATAAATATTTATTGGCAAAAGCCCTCGTGCTCATCCCGGAAGTTTTAGTGATAATCACCGACAGCAGATGCGAACTGCCGGTACTATACGCCCATTCGCCGCCCGGCTCTTTTATCATCGGCTGCTCCAATACATATCTCACCCAATCGTCACTGGTGACCCATCTCCCATAGTTGTGAAAGCTGGTGGTCTCCAGTCCCGACCGCATCGTAAGCAGATTCTTAACAGTGATGGCTTGCTTTTTTTCGTTTGAAATATCCTCAAAATATTCCGGCAAATATTGCGCAATAGGATCATCTATACTATTGATAATGCCCTCCTCAACAGCAATACCCACCAGCAGTGATATGATACTTTTCGAAGCCGATTTTGTATTCATTTTACGTCCCGGCTGCATGCCATGATAGTATTGCTCCAGCAGACGCTCTCCATTTTGCTGGATGAGCAGACTCCGCACCGAACCGATGGCTTCAGCTTCCTGCCGAATTTGCGAAAATATCTCCTCATTACCATTGGCTTGCTGCGCAGTTGCAGACAATACCAAACCCGTAATAAAGAGACTCAAAAAACCAATGCGAAGTAATGGTATCTTCATAACAGTTTTAAACTAACAAGCCCGGATTCTATTGTTCTACAGAAATAGTTTCACAGGTATAGCATTTAGTTTACCCTTGGAAAAGGGGAGTACCCAGCACATAAATTAATATACTGGGTGAGGGTTATATTTTTCCAGTGATATATTAAATTCATGAAAGGAAAAAGAAGTTCCGATCCCATGAAAATCTATTACAACCCAAAACTAAAACCCCTGGCCCGAAAGCTACGAAAAGACTCCACGCTATCAGAAGTCCTGCTTTGGAATGAACTAAAGAGCAGCAAAATACACGGCTTCCAATTCATGCGGCAAAAACCCATCGGAGAATATATTGTTGATTTCTACTGTGGGAAATTAAAATTGGTGATTGAAATTGACGGCGAAAGCCATCGCTTCATATTTCGACTTCGCTCCGCTGCGCTCAATATGACGTCACTCTGAGCGTGCCTCCCAAAGGGATGCCTATGGCAAAAGGCATACCTGCGGTGCAATGAGGAGACACGACGAATGTAGTCGAAGAGTGCAATCGTAGGTGTAGAACGGCAGAAGTGGTTGGAGAAACTGGGCCTGACCGTTTTGCGATTTGACGATTTGGAAGTGAAAAAAGATATGAAAGAAGTACTGGATAGCCTTGAGAAATGGATTCTGCTAAATGAATCGGACAAATAAATACAACCCACTTTATTATGGAGAACTTTTTACGAAGCTGGCAAAGTTTAAATTCTCCCTTACCAAAGGGAGTACCCTGCACGTGATTTTTTATGTGCTGGGGGAAAGTTGTATATGATTGCGCCAATTTTAGAATTACTTGCAAATTCTACGTTCTTCATAACAACCCCCGTCCCAATCCGCCACCTGGCGGATCGGGACACCCCCCTTTTTTGAGGGGGAATTGGTACCGTGGCAGGAAAAAACTACTGAACATCGACACAAGATTCTCGAATTGACCAGAAATATTCTCCCCTAACAAAAGGAGTACGGCGAAGCCGGGAGGGTTGTGCAAGCAGTTTCTCTATTTTTAGCTCTATCAACTCAAAACTTTTCCCACTCTCTACCACGTCCCACCAATTCATTCCCATGTTCAATATAGCGCCGCACCAGCTCAGCCAAAATCACTCTGCAGATAGTTGATCAAGAACTTTCCCGGCTCCCGTTTGCCTTCTCCTGTCTGCCCGCTTTAAAATTAATTTGCTTTTTTACACAATTTGCTTGACATAGTCTATACCTTTAGGGTACATTGTGGGTTGAAGTGGGAGAATGTGGGAATTCTTGATCCGCTCTCGTTATCGATAACAATTTAGCAATTGTGGGAAGGCATTATGCCAAGTTTCAAAGGTCAATATACACACAGCGTAGATAGCAAAGGGCGCGTAAGCTTCCCGGCCAAGCTGCGCAAAAGCCTCAACCCGCAGGCGCAAGAAAACTTCACCATTCTACGAGGACTGGAGCCCTGTCTGTATATATATCCCCAGGACGAGTGGCAGAAAGTCGAGGATCAGCTATCCCAAATAAACAGTTTTACCAGAGAGGGCCGCACCGTGAAACGTAATTTTTTGCGTTTTGCCGAAGACCTTTCGCTGGACAACCAGAACCGCATTCCTCTCCCTTCACAACTGACGGAATGGGCCGGTATTGACGGCAAAGCCGTATTTATCGGCAGTGGCGAACGCATTGAGGTGTGGTCGCCCGAGCAGCTAAAAGAAGTTGATTCCGAACTCAGTTTCGAATCATACCAAGAACTTTTTGAGCGTGTGATGGGCGACCATAATGACGATGACCAAACATGAAACTGAATATCACCAGCATGTACCGGTACTGCTGAAGACCTCGGTTGCGCAACTCGTGACCGATTCAGGCGGTATCTATATTGACGCCACGCTCGGCGGCGGCGGTCACGCTGCGCAAATACTTTCCCACCTTAATGATGACGGTCAACTCATCGGCCTCGACCAGGATGATGAAGCCCTTGCAGCCGCCCGTTCCCACATTGGCGGCGACGCACGCTTTTCCACTATCAAAGGCAATTTCGGATACCTTTCCCGCCTTATCCCACCCGAATTGCACGGCGATATTTCCGGCATCCTGCTGGACCTGGGCGTATCAACCCACCAAATAAAAGAAGCCGAGCGGGGATTCAGTTTCCAACAAGACGGTCCGCTGGATATGCGCATGAGCAACCTCCGCGGCATCAGCGCCTATCAGGTGGTAAATGAATACTCCTACGAAGATTTACGCGACGTCATTTTTCATTATGGTGAAGAACGTATGAGCCGACAAATTGCGCGCGCTATTATTGATGAACGCCCCCTCGAAACCACCGGCCAGCTGCGTGATGTGGTCAAATCGGTGGTAAAAGGACAGTATCAAATAAAAAGCGTAGCGCGCGTTTTTCAGGGGATTCGCATTGAGGTGAACCGCGAGCTGGATATGCTGCGCGATGCACTGGAGCAATCCCTGGATATACTCAAAATGGAAGGCCGTATGGTAGCCATTTCCTATCACTCGCTGGAAGATCGCATCGTGAAGCGATTTTTTAGAGCCGGAAATCATACCGGTGAGGTGGAAAAAGATTTTTACGGGCATGAACAGTCGCCCATTGAATCGCTTTCCGACGGCATTATTCGTCCCTCTGATGAAGAGATTGACCGCAACCCGGCTGCACGAAGCGCTAAGATGCGCGTGGCTCAAAAAATAGAGGGGGTGTAATATGCTGGTTAAATCACCGCTTAAAAAAAATAAAACCAAAGAGAATAGGCGTAAATCTTCACCTCGAAGTGGAAAAAATACGCAAATAAACGGGCGATCATCCGGCTCCAACAATTATGGCCGGCGCAAGAAGAAAAGAAAAACCAAACTGTCGCTGCCCAAAATAGCGCCCTGGAAAGTAATCCTTGGGATTATTGTTATCGGTTTGCTGGGTGTGGCCTATTTAAGTCACGTTTTTGCCACGCAGGAATTGCTGGCAGAGGTACAGCAGCTGGAGCAAGAATACAATCAGGCCCAGCGGGCACACGATCGCTATCGCCTGGAGTATGATCGCATGATTGGTCCGGCTGAGATTTCGGAAAAAGCCAAGGGGCTGGGATTTATAAACGGCGGACCGGCCGAAAAAGTAATTGAGGTGGAGGGCCAATGAAAGAACGCACCGCCATATTAAGCCGCATGTTTGCCGTCTTTGGGCTGGTGCTGCTCATTCCGTGCGCGATTGGGCTGCAGCTGTTGCGCATTAATTTCTGGGAGGGCGAAGAATTGCGCCAACTCTGGAGTGATCAGGCTATTGACTCTATTTCCATCCCTGCTCAACGTGGCAACATCTATGATAATGACGGCAGCCTGCTGGTCACTAATTCAGTGGTGTATAAAGCAGCAATTGACCCGCATGTACCTAAAATAACGTCTGCAGAAATTTCGAAAATATGTGCAACGCTGGCCGACCATAATCGCTTTAACACCAATTATTACCTTCGAAAAATTCGCTCTGCCCCTTCGCGCTCCCGCTACGTTATGCTGGATAAAAATATAAGCGCTTCGGCCTACGAGGCACTCCGGGTGCTGGATATCCGCGCCGTAATTCTGGAAGAAGAATATCAGCGGCGCAACAGCTTTGGTACGCTCGCCGCCCACACGCTGGGCTATGTAAATTATGCGATGGACGGGCAAACCGGGCTCGAAAAAACATATAACAATCAGTTGAAAGGAACCGACGGCCTTCAGCAGGTACGCCGGGGGCGTTCGGGTGAAATATTTGCCTACTTAGGTGCTCCAAAGAAGCAGCCTCAGCAGGGGTATTCACTACACACCACCATCGATTCGCACATTCAAGCCATTTTAGAAGAAGAACTCAAAGCCGGGGTTGAACGCACCGAATCATCCTACGGAACGGCTGTCGTGATGAACCCCAAAACGGGCGCCGTTAAAGCGTTGGCCAATTATCCCACATTCGATCCCAACCATCCCGCCTCATTAAACGAGACCAACCGTAGAAATTTTATGGTTTCGGATATGATCGAACCCGGCTCTACTTTTAAACTCGTAACCGCCATTGCCGCGCTGGAGCAGGGCAAGGTAAACTTCACCGAAAAGATAGAAACCCCTGAAAGCGGGGAGCTCAAAATTCACGGTCAGTGGATGCGCGACCACGATCCGCTGGGCACGCTCAGCTTCAACGAAGTCATTCAAAAATCATCCAACGTAGGCACCTCAAAAATTGCCATGCGCCTGCAGGATGATACCTTCTATCAGTATGCCCGCAATATGGGCTTTGGCACACCTACCAACATTGATTTGCCCGGGGAAGAAACCGGAAAGCTGAAAAAGCCCTATCAATGGAGCAAGATTAGCCTGCCGTGGATGTCCATCGGATATGAAGTGCAGGTTACGCCTATTCAACTGGCGCAGGCATATGCCGCTTTTGCCAATAACGGCTTGATGATGCGCCCCTATCTGGTGGATAAAATTGTAAATGGACAGGGAGAAGTGATCAAAAAACACGACCCCATTTCGGTGCGACAGATTGCCGAAGAAGAAACTATTCAGCAATTATATCCGGCCTTTAAAAGCGTGGTCTCCGATTCGGGCACGGCCGGTCAGGCGCAAGTAGAGGGCTTGTCGATTGCCGGTAAAACCGGTACGGCCCAGAAATTAATTAACGGCCGTTACCGGCAAGAATACCGCGGCACTTTTGTAGGATTTTTCCCGGCCGACGACCCCAAATATTTGACCCTTGTCATTATGGATCAGCCCCAAAGCTGGCCGCCCTACGGGGGCTGGGTAGCCGGGCCCGTGTTTCAACAAACAGCCAAGCGCATCGCCGGGCTCGACAATGAAATTGAACGCCAGATCATCAACCACGGGCAAGTGGATTCTGCCTGGGCCCACACCCCGGATCTTAAAGGCTTAAAAACGGCGAGTGCCAAAGCCATGCTAAAAAATCAGAAATTACGCTACAACACATCCGGTACCGGGCGGTGGGTAACGGCCCAGCAACCGAAGCCCGGTACAAAGCTACAAGGTGATGATGAAATTACGCTTACCCTGTCCGGAACCTTGGTGAAGGCCGACACGACCGGGCTGGGCAAAGATCGGGCGCTTATTCCTGATGTAGCCGGCATGAGCATGCGTGCGGCGCTGCGGCTGATTAATGATCAAGGATTTAAAACCAAAATAATTGGGTCAGGAACTGTGGCTACGCAGTTTCCACGTCCCGGCGATGCCATGAAAAAAGGTGGAACCATCACCCTGCGCGGCAAAGCAAAATCGATGGAGGCCATCGCAGGAAAATGAAATTATCAAAAGTTGAAATTCAAATGACCCACCCCTGCACCCCTCCTCGGGAGGGGAAGAAAGAATCCCCTCTTGCCTGTCCCGAGCTATTCGGGGAGAGGGGTGGATTCGTCCCGATTTTTGGGACGAAGACGGGGTGTGTTATTACTAATTAATTATTAGAGAATAAACGTGACCTTTAACGAACTCAAACATATCTGCAAGCCCATTGATGTAACCGGCCCCGAGCCGGACACCATCGGTGCGCTCATCCAGGATTCCCGCAGCGTAGAGCCCGGAGATACGTTTATTGCCGTACGAGGTACGCAGGTGGATGGTCACCATTTCATTGATGAAGCTATCACCAAAGGGGCTGCCATAATCATTTGCGAGGAACCGTTTTACACGGATAAAGACGTCTGTACCATGAAGGTCGCCGACACACGCGAACTGCTCGGGCCGTTGGCACAGGCACTTGAAAGAAATCCCGCTAAAAAGCTGCAAATCATTGGCATCACCGGCACAAACGGGAAAACTACCGTAGCCACGCTCACCTATCAGGCATTACAACTATTGGGGGCCAAGCCATCGCTGTTGGGCACCGTAGCCAAACGCATTAATGATGAAGAACTGGACAGCCTGCTCACCACCGCCGACCCTATTGAGCTGGCCCGCGATATGCAACGCATGGTGCAGGCCGGGTCTACCCATCTGGTGATGGAGGTTTCATCCCACGCGCTCGATCAACAACGGGTGGACGGCATCAATTTTGAAGTAGCCGCCTTTACGAATTTGAGCCACGATCATCTCGATTATCATTCCGACCTCGACGCCTACGCTGCATCCAAAAAACAGCTTTTCGATTATCTTTCTGATGACTCCACCGCCATTATCAACAATGATGATGAGCAGGCCTCCTATATCATAAGCGACACCGGAGCTGAAGTAATTTCTTTTAGTTTTGAAAATAAAGAAGACATTCGTTGCAAAATTGAGCAAAACACCGCTCGCGGCATTACGGTTGATGTGGATGGCATCACCATTAAAAGCCCCATGGCCGGTCGGTTCAACGCCTACAATGTGGCCCAAACCTTTTTGATTTGCCGGGCGCTTGGCTTTGAAGATGCAGCCATTGCCGAAGCATTGGAACAGGCTACGGGAGCAGCGGGACGACTACAGCGCGTGCAGGTTGAAAATCAAAAAAATCAACCGCTGGTATTGGTTGATTACGCCCACACCCCCGGCGCACTCGAAAATGTGCTGCAATCGCTGGCCGACACCAAAGAAGAGCAAGAAACATTGCATGTAATTTTCGGATGCGGAGGCGACCGCGACAAAACCAAGCGGCCCAAAATGGCCGGGGTAGCCGAAGATAATGCCGATATTGTAACCATTACCTCCGATAATCCGCGCAGCGAAAACCCGGATGCTATCATTGACGATGCGATACAAGGATTTATGAGTCCGGATAAGGTTACCCGCATCACCGATCGGCGGAAAGCCATTGAGCAAACAATTGCCCGCGCTGATGAACATACCATCATTCTCATAGCCGGAAAGGGCCATGAAACGTACCAGGAAATAAACGGCGAGCGGCGGGACTTTGATGACCGTGAAATAGCACGACAAGCCTTGGCGAAACGTAACGGAAATTCTAAACCCAAGGAGGTGTACTGATGCTCTATGAACTCTTCGACTGGCTTGAAAAAACGTATCAAACCCCGGGCGTTACCGCTTTTGGTTTCATCACCACGCGGAGTGCCATTGCCGCGGCTACTGCTTTATTCATAAGTCTGCTGGTGGGTAACCGCATCATCCAATGGCTGGAAAAAATGCAGCTGCGCGAGACCATTCGCGACGATATTGGCCTCGACAGTCACCTCGATAAAGCCCACACCCCCACCATGGGCGGCGTCATTATTTTGCTGGCTATTCTCATCCCGTCCCTGCTCTGGATGCCCATGGACAGCGTGTACACCTGGATGATTATACTTGTTACGCTCATTCTCGGTCTGGTCGGCTTCGCAGATGATTATATAAAGGTCGTAAAAAAAGACAAATCCGGTCTCAGCGGAAGTCTCAAAATTGTAGGTCAAGTGGGGGTCGGGTTAATGCTGGGCTGCACGCTCTATTTTTGGCCTGAATTTCAGGATTTCAATACGCTTTCAACCATGCCCTTTCTAAAAAATGTAAATATCAATTACGCCTTTTTGGGTGAAACCCTGGGCTGGGTGATATATATCCCGGTAGCCATTTTTATCATTACTGCTACCAGCAATGCCGTTAATTTAACCGACGGACTGGACGGGCTGGCCGCCGGTACCTCGGCTATTGCGGGATTATTTTTAGGCATTTTTGCATACATCTCGGGCCGCACCGATTTCTCTGATTTTCTTGACATCATGTATCTGCCGGGCTCGGGTGAACTCACCATTTTTTGCGCCTCATTGGTCGGCGCCTGCATGGGCTTTTTATGGTACAACACCCATCCCGCTGAAGTTTTTATGGGCGATACCGGCTCACTGGCACTGGGCGGTGCATTCGGAGCCATTGCATTGATGCTCCATAAAGAACTGCTGCTGCCCATTGTATGCGGAATCTTTTTTGTGGAAACGGTATCGGTTATCATTCAAACCACCTATTACAAATATACCCGTAAAAAATACAGCGTGGGGCGACGCGTGTTTTTGATGGCGCCCATCCATCACCACTTTGAAAAAAAGGGATGGTCGGAACCCAAAATAGTCGTTCGTTTCTGGATTATTGCCGTACTCCTTGGAATTATAAGTCTGTTAACGCTGAAAATACGATGAGAGATCTTACAAATAAACATATCGTCGTGATTGGAGCCGCCCGTAGCGGGGTTCCTGCAGCGAAACTGCTGCAGGCCAAGGGAGCCGATGTGTTTATGACGGACAACAAATCCATCAAACCGCATTTTAAAGATGAATTAATGCAGCATAAAATTTCCTTCGAAGAAAACGGGCATACGTCCCGGGCCGAAGAAGGTGATTTTGCCATCATCAGCCCCGGCGTACCCACTAAGGCACCGCTGGTACAAACATATTTGAAGGCTGATAAAAAGATATTCTCGGAAATAGAGCTGGCCGCCTGGTTTAATGAGGGCTCCATCACCGCCGTAACCGGAAGTAACGGTAAAACGACGGTTACCCACTGGCTGGATCACACCTGGAAAAAGGCCGGTAAAGATCACATCACCGGGGGCAATATTGGAGATGCCTTTTCGAATGTGGTGGATGAATCATCACCCCAAAAAGATACGCTACTGGAGGTCAGCAGTTTTCAGCTTGATCATATTGACCGTTTCCATCCGCACATAAGCCTGATGCTCAACATCACCCCGGATCATTTGGATCGCTACGACAACCGTTTTGAAAAATATGTATCGGCTAAATTTCGAATCACTGAAAATCAAACACACGATGACTGGCTGATATATCATTATGATGATCCCGTGATTCGCAGCCGCGCCTTGTCGTTTCAAAAAAAAAAGCATTACCCGCGTCTGCTGGCCTTTTCCTCAACCCGCGAGGTGCCCGAGGGCGCTTTTGTGCGCGACAAAACCATCATTTTAAAGTTTAACAAAAAAGAAGAAAAACTGATGCCTATTAGCGACGTTCGACTCAACGGTACCCATAATTTAAACAACGGACTGGCCACGGCGCTTGCAGCACGGGTTTCCGAAATTAAGGATGATGTAATTCGCGAAAGCCTGCGCACGTTCGAAGGCGTGGAACACCGCTTGGAGCAGGTGCGAACGGTGGGCGGTGTGAAGTACATCAACGACAGCAAAGCCACCAACATCAATGCTGTTTGGTATGCCCTGGACAGCTTTAATGTGCCGATGGCGTTGATTTTGGGCGGACGCGATAAAGGCAATGATTACACCAAACTGGCCGATCAAATTCGCGAAAAAGTGCATACCGTTATTGCTATCGGTGAAGCGCGCCCAATGATTGAAGAACAGCTCAAGGATGTGGCCCCTAATTTTGAAACGGCCGACACGATGAACGAAGCCGTTCGGACCGGTAAGAACAAAACCAAACGCGGCGAAGTTGTACTGCTGAGCCCGGCCTGCGCCTCCTTTGATATGTATGAAAATTATGAACACCGCGGCAATGAATTTAAACGAATTGTAAACGGACTTTAATTAACTGTCATCGCGAGGCTCCATGAATTTGGGAGCCGCGGCGATCTCCCGGAGATTGCTTCGCTACGCTCGCAATGACAAAAATACAAACTATGCTCTTTACGACTCCAAATAAAAAGATTTCATCCATCATGGGCACCGACCCGGATGAGATGGATACGCCGCGCCAGGGGAGCGACCGCGTACTGCTGGTGTCCGTCATAATACTGATGGTATTTGGCGTGCTGGCGGTGTATTCAGCCATAGCTTATTTCGCTGAAAGTAATCAAACCAGCGCCTTTAGTTTGGTAACGGGTCATATTTTAAAACTGGCTATTGCATTTTTGGTGCTGCTCATTGCCTCAAAAATTGACTATCACACCACTATAAAACTGAGCCGCATTGCCATGGTGACAAGCTGGGTACTCTTGGTCGCAGTTATGATATTTGGGAGCGATGCTTTTGGCGCACGACGCTCACTGAATATTGGCGGCGTTTCATTTCAGCCTTCATCATTTGCTGCGGTAGCCCTTTTGATCCATATCTGCGTGTTGTTGGGTGAAAAACAATCTTACATCAAAGACTTAAAAAAAGCGTTTCTGCCCATCCTTTTTTGGGTGGTTATTACCTGCGGGTTGATTGCCATAGAAGATTTCAGCAGCGCCACCATCCTTATGGTCATGTGTCTCCTCATCATGTTTATTGGCCGCATTAGCACATTACAGCTGAGCGGGCTGGTTTTAATAGCCGTGGTGGGCGGGGCCGGTTTCATTGCCACTTCACCCGAACGCCAAAGCCGAATCGACGAGTATGTTACACAAATAACTGACATCAACAGTGAGCAATTTAACGTAGAAGAAGGCTACCAGGCCCAGCAGGCACACATTGCTATTGCGCAAGGCGAAATTTTTGGGGTCGGAATTGGTAAAAGTACCCAGCGTGACTTCCTACCCGCTCCGTACAACGATTTTATTTTTGCCATCATCGCCGAAGAGTACGGATTGATTGGCTCGGTATCCCTGATTTTACTCTTTACTCTCATTTTATTCCGCGGCATTGCCGTTACCGCTAAGAATGCTCCGGACACCGTAGGCACTCTTTTGGCCGTGGCCTGTACACTTATGATCACCCTCTACGGATTTGTAAATGCTGCCGTGGCCAGCGGTTTATTCCCGGTTACCGGCTTGCCCATGCCCTTTGTGAGCTACGGTGGGTCCAGCATGGTTTTTGCCGGATTGATGGTGGGCATACTGCTCAATATTTCAAAACAGAGCACAAAAAAACAGGCGGTGTTTTATGCGTGATGAACCCAAAACCATACCCATGCAGAAGCAGGCTATCAGGCCCGCCTCCGATCAGCTGCGCGTGCTCATTGCGGCCGGCGGCACCGGGGGACATGTATATCCGGCCATTGCCATTGCTGATGCACTGAAAGAGCTGGAAGCTAATATTGTTATCAAGTTTGTAGGCACCAAAACGCACATGGAATGGGAAGCCGTGCCGCGGGCCGGCTACGAAATTATTGCCATCTGGATCAGCGGATTTCATCGTCGCTTTACGCTTAAAAACCTTCTTTTTCCACTAAAACTGATTACAAGCATCGTACAAAGTTTTAAAATTATTTCATCTTTTGAACCGCATGCCATGATTTCATGCGGCGGCTATGCAGCCGGTCCCGTAGGCTGGGTAGCGGCACAAAAAAACGTTCCGCTTTTTATTCAGGAGCAAAACAGCTACCCGGGCGTCACCAATCGGCTGTTGGCCCGCAACGCCCAGCAGATATTCACGGCCTTCAAAGAAGCCGATCAGTACTTTCCTGCAGGCAAAACATCGCTGGCCGGCAACCCCACGCGCAAAACACTGACCGATGTGAATACGGATGAAGCCTACGCCCATTTTGAATTTATGCAGCATCAACAAACCCTACTGGTCCTCGGCGGCAGCGGGGGCGCGAAAGCTATTAATGAGGCCATGACCAAAAATATTGAGGAGCTGCATAATGAGCTTAAGCTTCAGATTATATGGCAGTGCGGCAAGCGCTATTACGATGAACTGAAAACAACATTGAACACAGATGATTTCAAGAATCTGCGACTGTTCGATTTTCTGCATCACATGCCGGAAGCGTATGCTGTGGCTGATGTGGTGGTGAGCCGCGCCGGGGCCCTCTCCTGTTCAGAGCTGGCACTGACGGGCAATGCAAGTATTTTGGTGCCTTCCCCCAATGTGGCCGGCGATCATCAAACCCAAAACGCAAAATCGATGGTGAAAAATGAGGCCGCGGAATTAATGAAAAATGCCGATGCGAAAGAATTATTGCCAAAGCTGGTCAAGGAATTGATGGACGACCAGCAGCGGATTAAAAAGATGCAAAAAGCAGCCTTAAAAATGGCCCGCCAAAACGCGGCCAACCAAATTGCACAGGAAATTTTAGAACAAATTGAAAATTAATATGCAAAGCTATTACACAAAGTTGCGCAAAGGAGTCACAAAGTTACGCGAAGAACTTTGTGTGCCTTCGTGGATTCTTTGTGCAACTTTGTGGTACAACAAAACGGAATCTAATTAATCATAATGACCAAGCCGATTCAAACACAACCCATTTTTGGACAAACCCGCCACATTCACATGGTGGGTATTGGCGGGATTGGTATGAGCGGCATGGCCGAAATTCTGCTGCTCAAGGATTACAAAGTCACCGGCTCGGATGCCA
>Ga0306907_1000367_pt1 | contig 20796 bp, 22 predicted proteins | sample AntRauTorcE11898_FD_190415 | JGI IMG/M metagenome (GOLD analysis project Ga0306907, IMG submission 190415) | Saline lake microbial communities from Rauer Islands, Antarctica - Metagenome Torckler E11 #898 (v2) (version 2) | ecosystem: Environmental > Aquatic > Non-marine Saline and Alkaline >... | reverse complement strand
TATGACGCTTAAACGGCTATTTGCAGACCAGTCGCTCACGGAATCCGACTCCCCGTATTATAACCAATTGGGGCTGTTTGACTTATAACCGGACACTACTGCACTAAACTATTAAAATTTAACCGCTCAACGCATTACCTTTAAGCCTGATGGTAATTGAAAAATTTTAAAGAGCATTATTAGTTCTATGGAATCAGTCAACCGAAATTTTATGTACGCCTACGATGATGACGAGCAGCAGATCATTGTTATCGATTCTGAGACCGGCGAACGCATTGAAGAACGCGACAATCGTGTGCTTTCCATTTTAGCACATCTTAACGAACAAAACGATGATCGGCGGCTGAGACGATTTACCCTTTGGTGCGCACATGAAACCAATTCGCACATCAAGCCAATGCAAAAGAAATTTATTGAAATCGCTGAAAAAGCTATTCACGAAGATGTAGATCAAGAAAAATTAAAGGAGCTTTATAGCAAAAGTGAAGGACAGGCGGTAGCTACCGACAGCGTAGGCCTGCGGCAGGGTTCAACCCAGGCGCCTGGCTTTCTTGCCAGTCGCGAATGCATCAACCCGGATGCGTATGAGGGAGCCAAAAATACGGTGCGTTATCATTGCCTTTGGGCCGAAATGAATCATGCCGCGAAAGAATGGCGGGAATATTTAGAGGAAATAGGTCCCAAAATTTCAAAAAATACTATTGAGGAAATCGAACAACAACAAGTGGATCAGCTGCTGGATTTGATGGGGGAGAATAAAGGCTGAGGTTAAGATTAAGGTTAATGGGAAAGACGGCAATAAATCGACTATTCCATTCGAACCGGCAAAAAATTACTGCGTGACCATCCTCAACCTTAAACTTAGCCTCAGCCTTCCTCACACAACGCCCTGTGCGATCATAGAATCGGCCACTTTTTTGAAACCCGCGATATTGGCTCCGGCCAAATAATTAGTTCCCAAATCATACTCTTTAGCCGCATCCAGACACTTGTCATGAATGCGTTTCATGATATTTTCCAGCTCTGCGCTAACTTTATCGCGCGACCAGTAAACACCCATTTTATTCTGGGTCATTTCCAATCCCGAAATAGCAACGCCACCGGCGTTTGAGGCTTTGCCCGGTGCATATAAAAGGTCGGCATCCTGTATAACCGCAAGCGCATCAGCGGTAAGTGGCATATTAGCTCCTTCTGCAATAAGACTGATGCCGTTATCAGCCAGGTTTTGGGCATCGGCTTTCTGCACTTCATTCTGGGTAGCACATGGGAAAGCGCAATCGGCCTCAATATCCCAAAGCGGATTAGAATCGTCATCACCGCTCACCTCCTGGAATTCCCCACTATCAAACTCATCGGCATATTCTTTAATGCGGCCGCGCTTTTCGTTTTTGAGTTCTTTGATGAATTTCAGCTTCTCCTCATCAATGCCTTCCCCGTCATAAATAAATCCGTCAGAGTCGGATACCGTTATCGGCGTGCCGCCTTCCTGAATAATTTTTTCGATGGCATACTGGGCTACATTTCCCGCCCCGGATACCAAGCATTGCTTGTCCTCCAAGTCTTCATCCTGTTCAGCCAGCATGTTTAGCGCAAATAATACCACGCCATAGCCGGTTGCTTCCGTACGGATGAGACTACCGCCCCACTGTACGCCTTTGCCAGTAAGTACCCCGGAAAATTCGTTTTTAAATTTCTTATACGCTCCAAACAGATACCCTATTTCGCGCGAACCCACGCCAATATCACCCGCCGGAACGTCCACATCCGGTCCAATGTATCGATACAATTCCGCCATAAAACTCTGGCAAAACCGCATAATTTCATCATCCGTTTTACCTTTGGGGTTGAAGTCCGACCCGCCCTTGCCCGAACCCAGCGGCATGCCGGTAAGTGCATTTTTAAATGTCTGTTCAAAAGCCAAAAATTTAAGAACGTCCCGATTTACCGACGGATCATACCTAAGCCCGCCTTTGTATGGTCCAAGCGCACTGTTCATTTGCACCCGATAGCCGCGATTAACGTGAATTTCGCCATCATCACATTGCCAGGTTACCTTAAAGCTGATAATACGATCAGGCTCAGCCAGCCGGTCAATAATTTTGTATTCTTCATACTGCCCGTCGTTTTCAAGTACCGGTTTTATTGATTCGAGAACCTCTTCCACCGTTTGGTAAAAGGTAGGCTGGTTCGGATTTTTTTTCTTAATGTCAGCAATACGATTTTCGATGTCCATCAGTAATTGGTTTTAAATTGAGAAAAAAAGTAAGTTGGCAATTAATTTGACTCGCTCAAAATAACATTATTTCTCACCCCATCATTTACGTTGGTCGTTATTTTAATTAACCAAATTAAAGGTGTAGATTTGGAGCTCACAAGCCAAACTCATCACTCGTATATTTTTCGCTTTATGGACATGAACATTATTTTGCGATTGGCAGGGGGAGTACTGCTTATTTTAGCCAACGCCTTTTTTGTTACTACCGAATTTGCATTAACCCGGGCCCCCCAGTTTGATGAAGAAGATTACCAGGATGACCCCGCATTAAAACGCGCCTGGGAGATGACCCGTGAACTTGAAATTTATCTTACCGGCTGCCAGTTGGGTATATCATCAACCAGCATTTTACTTGGTATTGTAGCCGAGCCGGCTGTAAGTGAACTACTGCGCCCGGTGTTGGCTTTATTAGGAATTTCCGGAGCAACACTTTCGGCAATATCTGTGACGGTATCGATTGTATTAATCAATCTTATTCACAAAATTTGGGGGGAACAAGCACCCACCTATCTTGGCGTGGAGCGCCCCAAGCAAGTGGCTCGCTATTGCGCCACGCCGCTGTATTGGTGGGTTAAAATTACCTATCCGTTTATTTTACTGGGTGACGGGCTGGCCAAGAAAACGCTCAATCTTTTTGGCGTAGAAATGACCCGCTCATGGAAAGAAGCAGAACTTGAAGAAGGGCAAGAATCTGACCAATCACGAACAAATCTCAAATCGCAGGTGGCAGACCTCGTTCAGGGAAAGGGGCTATCGGATGAGCGGCAGCAAGAGATTAAAAATACGGTTGAAATCGGTAAAATACCGATTACCGATATTATGGTTCCGCGTGATGAAATTATACCGCTTTCCACAGAAAAAGATTTTGACAAAAATTTGGCCATCATCCGCGATACCATGCACAACCGGTACCCGTTGGTTCGGAATGATATTGATGATTATGCCGGTATTCTGTATGCCGCTGAAATACTCGGGCGCATTGAGGAACTGCAGAATGGTGAAATTATACTCGATGATTTAGACCATTACGATATGGCCGTACCGCCACAGTTAAAAATAAGCGAACTGATTGATCGCTTCCAATCCAATAAACAAGAGTTGGCCCTTGTTATTGAGGACGAAAAGGTGCAGGGACTGGTTACGCTCACCGATGCAGTAGAAGTAATTATCGGCTCCGCTGAAGACCCCATTGATAAAGAAAAAGGACAGCCCGACAACCATTAGATCACCATCGGGGGCAACTGGTCTTCACGCTTTTCTATTTCATTTATAGATATACTCAATTTTAGGCGACCCACGGATATCCCTACCTTTGTGATCAATTAATCACAGCGGTTTATTCATGAATGCCAAACAAAAAAAACGACTCCGCCAGGGCTTGCTCATCGCGGGTATTATTCTCATCGCCTTTAACTTGCGGCCCGGACTGGCTGCCGTTGGTCCGCTTGTGAGTAAAATCCGCCTTGATACGGGCCTATCAAACGTACTTCTTGGATTTCTTACCACCCTTCCACTGTTGGCCTTCGGGGTTGTGTCTATGTTTACGTCTCTTTTTACCCGCCGCTGGGGTTTTGAAGTAACGCTAGCCGGCGCCTTATTGCTGCTTACAGCCGGTACCCTTTTGAGAGTGATTTCGTCCACGGCCGCACTTTTTGGGGGTACCCTGCTTATAGGCACCGGCATAGCGTTTGGGAATGTACTCCTACCCAGTCTTATAAAGCGCGACTTCCCCCAAAAAACCGGGGTAATGACTAGCCTGTATTCAAGCGTTTTGGGGCTTGGTACTACGCTTGCCGCGGGCGTAAGTATTCCGCTGGCCCAACCATTGGGCTGGCGATGGTCGCTGGGCGCATGGGCTCTTCCCGCCGGAGTGGCATTACTTATCTGGCTGCCGCAGCTAAAATTTCGAACGATACCAAGACATTCGCGCAAGTTCACCGAGTCACTTAAAAAACTGGGTAATTCTTCTCTGGCCTGGCAGGTCGCCTTTTTTATGGGCTTGCAGTCGCTTGCATTTTATGTAATGCTGGCCTGGCTGCCCGAAATTTTGCAAAGCCGCGGTATGGGCGCAGCTAATGCCGGATGGATGTTGTCACTCTCACAGGGAACCGGTGTACTCGGGACACTTATAATCCCGGCCTGGGCCGAGAAGTTTAAACAACAAGATAAGATTATCTGGATATTGTCTGGGCTTGAGCTTGTATCGCTCATCGGGTTGATCATACCGAGTGCTCCACTGTTAGGGCTTTGGGTATCCCTCATCGGCTTTTCTCTGGGCGGCAGTTTTGGGCTTGCACTGCTGTTTATTGTGCTGCGCACCGCTGATACCGAGACAGCCACCGAGCTCTCCGGCCTGGCTCAATCGATTGGGTATTTACTGGCTGCAACCGGTCCCGCCCTGTTTGGCTTGCTGCATGATATTAGCAACCAATGGACGATGCCGCTGATCATGCTTATTGGCGTACTGATTGTCAAACTCTGGTTTGGCCTGGGTGCAGCCAAACCCCGCGAAATTAAGTAGGTTTGGGGAGATGGACCGGCACTTTCTCTACTTACAAGGGGGCTTTGCAGAACCATGACTTTGTTTTCGACTTCATTCGTCGTGGCTCCTCGTTGCACCGCAGGTATGCCTTTTGCCATAGGCATCCCTTTGGGAGAAATGGCGTCAGTAATGCAAAGGCCTCTACAAGCCAAAGAATGATTGAATACCTTGCAGGAACTGTTGCGAATAGTTCTCTCTTGCCTCTTCGACGTCTTGGTTCTGTTGGGCATCCTCAAAAAAACCTTCATTAATAAGCTGTCGCTCAGCAAGGCGTTTGCTTAAGGCTTCAGCTATTCCCGGCGTGGCTTCAAGTATGGGTGCAATATCCCGTTTTTCAATTTCGGCCACCTCAATATCAGATTCTGCCTTGACACTGGCTCCACGGGGTTCTCCCGTCAAAAGTGATTTCTCTCCAAAGAAATCACCCGAACTTAGATGCCCCACAATAACAGGCTCTTTTTTACCCGGAATTTCCACATATACGCCGGCGCTGCCTTCCAGTATTAAATAGACCGAATCACCGCTTTCCGACTGTTTTACAATATGCTCACCACGTCCGTAAAACCAGTGGCTGCTCCCAGACATGAGCATTTCCAGGTTTTCATCATCCAGGGGTTTAAAAATATCGGCCTCGCGAAAATATTTCCTTTTTTTTTCCGCTTCTCTTTAATATTCGTTCCTCTGTCTGCATCTTCATGCACATACACATCACGAATCGGAAACGGAATGCAAGCAATCCGCTTTGGTAAGTGATGGATAGCCAGACATAACCTCCCGTGATAAGAGCAAACAAATGAACAACCCCGAGGCAAGCCATCGGGGTATCAACAATAGGAAGAAGGTATGCAAAACTTGGTTTCTATTTATTATCACCCACCCCTGAACCCCTCCAGAGGGGATCTTCCCAAAGGGATGCCTTCGGCATAGGAAATTTTTGCATACCTTCTTTTATGAACTTTTCCGACCCAGAGGGTCGGGGAATTGAACCACTAAACTATTAAAGAAGGAACCGATGTCTATGTTAGCTTTCTTTTTTAGGGCCCAACCCAAGGCCACTAAAAGCAGAAAAATAATTAAACTGGTACCGGTAGCAACTATCACCGGTGATTGATTCATCAAAAATGTTAACATACCAACCCTGATTAAATGAAAATTGTACGCCCTATTTTTGCCTGATATTACGCTTGTATAAAACCGCTACCCGTACATCACTTACAATATATGCACTCCCGATAAAATTTAACAAGCTGCTTTTACTATATTATATTATAATGGGAACATTTATTTTTTAAAAGTTTATGAACCAAGAACCTATCAAAATAAAAATCAAACTATTTATGGGTTAAAATTAGACCAATTTTTCAGTACTTTTTGTCAACTCTAATAATTTTCGCCGTTTTTCATACCGTTTTGAGGCTAATTTGTATTCTTGATAAAACGGTTTCCTTCTTGGTCTTTTATATTTACTATTTTTCAACAATTGCGTACCACATAGTTAAGTGATATTTACATGGAAAAACAGGTTCATGCAGTAATAACGGGAACGGGCTCATATATTCCAACCCGCACTATCCCCAACAGTGATTTTTTGGATAATACTTTTTTTGATAAAAATGGCGAACCATACGACCGGAGCAATGAAGAGATTATTCAAAAGTTTGAAGAAATTACGGGCATTAAAGAGCGCCGCTACGTAACCGACGATATAGTGGCTTCCGATATGGCGGCAGTGGCCGGGCAAAAAGCAATAGAGCATTCCGGAATTAATCCTGAAACGCTTGACTACATAATTGTTGCCCAAAATTTTGGGGATATACGCGCCGACAATTTAAAGGTTGATATGGTGCCAACACTGGCATCACGCGCTAAAGCAAAACTTGATATTAACAACCCTCGCTGCATTGCGTACGACTTGCCGTTTGGATGCCCCGGCTGGCTGCAGGGAATGATACAGGCTAACTGTTTCATTAAAAGCGGGGAAGCTTCGAAAGCACTTATCATTGGTTCAGAAACGCTGTCCCGCGTATGCGACCCGCATGACCGCGACAGTATGATTTACGCTGACGGTGCGGGGGCGGCAATTTTAGAAAAACATGAAAGTGACAAACCCACAGGTATTCTTGCTTCGGCCGCCCGCACCGATACCAACCCGCAGGCCTACTTTCTTAATATGAAAACGTCTTGCAAGCCCGAAGCCGATGATGAACTCTATTTAAAAATGGAAGGGCATAAACTGTATCAATATGCACTTAAAAACGTGCCGGGTAATGTACAAGAAAGCATCAATAAGGCGGGCCTCCATCTCGATGACATCAATAAAGTGTTGATTCACCAAGCCAATGAAAAGATGGATAATGCCATTCTTGAGCGCATCGCCAAGTTGTATGATCGCAACGTCTGTTCAGAAAAAATTATGCCGATGATTATTTCCGGGCTCGGAAATTCTTCGGTGGCTACCGTACCCACCCTGCTTGACCTTGTGCGCCGGGGTAAAGTAGATAATCATACCATTAATAAAGGCGACAACCTGGTATTTGCATCCGTTGGAGCAGGCATGAACATCAATTCGATGGTATATAAAGTACCCGAATAACGAAAGGAAACACTCCGGCTCCTCCAAAAAAATAAATAGGTATTTCCCTCAAATAATTTTATATTAAGCCGTTAAAATTAATTACCCACCTGCCAATAATTTCATTCAACATAGGTAGTTTTTAAACAACCATTCTGAATGAGATGCGATAGGTGTTCAAAATAATACTTAGTACACATGAAACAAGGAAAAATTAAATTTTTTGATACCCAGAAAGGATTTGGATTTATTGCACCTGATGACGGAGGCAAAGATGTTTTCGTTCACAGAAACAATGTAGAGAATTTAGGTTACGATCAAGGACTTGAAGACGGCGAAGCCGTTGAATTTGAAGTTGAAGAAACTCCTAAAGGGCTTAGCGCCACTAACGTAACAAGCTTGGATTACAAATAAATACCAGTAGCTTTTATATATCCAAAAAGCCTGTTTCTTCCGAAACAGGCTTTTTTATTGGATAACAATTTTTGTTGGGGTGATTAGATTACTGCTACCGCCTCATTAATTTTTAAGCGACTGCATATCAATCACAAAGCGATATTTGACGTCCGAATCAACAACACGCTCAAATGCTTCATTAATATCTTGGATGTCAATCATTTCCACATCACAAGTAATGTCATTTTCGCCGCAGAAATCGAGCATTTCTTGCGTTTCTTTGATGCCTCCAATAATTGAGCCGGCCACGCGCTTGCGGCCCATAATCAACCCGCCCCCGTTAAATTCATCCAGATCCTCCAATGCTCCCACCAATACCATGGTTCCATCAACGGTAAGCAAATTTATATACGGATCAATATCGTGGCCCACCGGAATAGTATTAAGCAGAAAATCGAATGAGCCGGCATGCTGTTCCATCTGTTCATCATCGGTAGAAATAAGAACCTCATCAGCGCCCAGGCGTTTGGCATCATCGGCCTTTTCGGGTGATCGGCTGATCATCACTACTTCGGCACCAAGCGCATCCGCAAACTTCACGCCCATATGGCCGAGCCCGCCCAAACCAACAATGCCCACTTTATCGTCTTCGCCTACATTCCAGTGGCTCAGGGGTGACCACGTAGTGATGCCGGCACAAAGCAGCGGTGCTGCAGCATTCGCATCAATATTTTCAGGAATATTAAGAACAAACTCTTTATCGACTACCATCTTTTCTGAATACCCGCCAAAGGTGTGTCCATCGAGATGCTCATCCTGGCCGTTGTAGGTCATCACCGCGCCGTTCTCGCAAAATTGCTCTAAATCGTTCTCACATTGCTCACAATGCTGACAGGAATCAACCATACATCCCACGCCCACCAAATCGCCTTCGCTAAAGTTGGAGACATTGGCGCCCGTTTCCGTGACACGCCCCACAATTTCGTGGCCGGGCACGACCGGATACTTCGTATTTCCCCAGTCATCACGTACTTGGTGAATATCGCTGTGACAAACGCCGCAGTATTCAATTTCGAGTTCAATATCATCCTGATTTACGTTCCGGCGTTCTATATCAAACGGTTTTACGTGGGCGTCTGAAGATTGTGCTGCATAAGCGCTGATATTTTTCATAAATAAAAGGGTATAAAGTTATTTTGAATTATCTTAAGTGCGTTAACAGAATGCAGGTGATGTGCATTCCGATAAAATGAGTCGGCGGCATTCATTAATAGGTATCGATCAGAGAAACTGTTATATTGTCTACCTAATTTTAATAACCTACCTGAGTAGTTATTTGAGACAAGGCGTTAATTCTACTTTTTTCTTAATAAGTAATTCAATAGGTTGATAAAGAATAAAACACAACATGGAACAAGGTAAAATTAAATTTTTCGATACAAAGAAAGGATTCGGATTCATAGCTCCTGATGAAGGAGACAAAGATATATTCGTTCACCGGAATAATGTAGAAAACCTCGGTTTTGACCAGGGTTTTGAAGAAGGTGAAGCCGTTGAATATGAGACTGAAGAAACTCCTAAAGGGTTGAGCGCTATTAACGTTACAAGCCTCGATTACAAATAGGATATGAGCGATATTCATTTCAAAGCCCGTTTCTTTTGGAAACGGGCTTTTTTTATGGCCGGACAAAAAAGTAATCCGTCGCGCAAAAGAGAAATAAGATATTAATTTGTGGGCCCGGCCCCAATGCTTCGGGACGACCAATCGATTATGAGTGTAGTGCAGAATTGGCTTTATAAACTACAAGCGTCATTTTATAGTACTTGTGTACCCACTAATGTACCAACTTTAGGTGTCATTGGTGAAGGGATTTCATCAAGGAGTAATCCTATTTTAGCATTTTATTTAGATGATCATAAGGAATATTGCCTCAATACATCTTCAAAATTTATCACCTTTTTTAAATCAGAAGCATCAAACAGAAAGGGTTCTACATCTTTTGCCATTAACTCCATATCCAGCGATTCTATTTTTTGTAATACAACATCTTCTAAAGATTCAGCAGACGATACAGACAACTTTTGATCCAAATAATTATAATCGGGGGTTACATCTTTGCTCATTAAAAAGACCAAATCATAAAAATCTCTCCCCTTATTTCGGTCTCTGTTTATAACCGCATAAAACTTTTGAGCCATAAGCAGCGAAAGTGGAGTTGTAAGAATAGTCGTAAAAACTTCAAAGCGATTCAGGATAAACCGTTCAGGTTTAAAGCCGTAATGCTGGGGTTCAGTATCTAATTGAATCAGAATCTTCTCCTCACGATGCCCTGATAATCCTTCTTCAAACAACAAGCCCGGAAACTTAATGTGGCAATGCCACGCGCCTTTCATTACCGTTTTAAGTTCGACTTCATAGCCTTCACGCTCCAACTGTTTTTGGATCTCACTGGCTACTTCCCCAAAGGAATCCTCTTTCATTTTTATATTATCAAAATCCAGATCTTCAGAAAACCGCCTGTTACCATGGACGATACGCAGGCAGGTTCCTCCCAGGAAACAAAGATCCGTGGCATACTTGCTTTCAAATACAATCTCTAAAATTTTGAACTGAAGATATTCACGAAGCATAAATCGCGGAAACCGGTGCAGGTTTTCAGGATAGAAAGATTGTATTTCGCTAAGTGACAGCATTTAGATATTTTTTCAAAAGATTGATCCGTTTATTTAAAGCCGGTGAGCCGATATAGTTTTGATATATACTAAGCTTTTTTAACGAAATGCGATTACTAATTTCATCAGCATTCCACCGCAGTGCTTTAATATCACCTATTTCTTTCACTTCATGATGAAGATATAAATAATCGATAAGCGTTTTTTCAGGTTCAGCTATTGCATAGCGATGGTCTCCCCATTTGTCTAAGTGATAGCCAAAATATAGGTCTTTTTTTAAGTGACGATAGCTAAAATTACTCAGCGGGGTATTGAATGATTGCGTTTTTCGTGTAGTGCACGAGGTAATCTTAAACACTCCTTCAGGAATAAAGCCATAATTTGACAGTGCTGATTCCAGCGATACATAGGATGGGCTATACATTTCATTAGCAGTATAATATAGAAAAGGTTCATTAATCTCTTGATCGGAAAAGTAATAAAACCGATTTCTAAGTTTATGGATATATCCTTTTTTCTGCCACTCTATGAGTCTTCGACTATCGAAGCTGGAAAAATGCTTCTCAATTTCCAGAATTGAAAAGCTCGGGAATACTTTCATCTCATCACGGAATGTAGTGTAATTCATAGTATATGTTTCTATTTTTTGTTAAAAATAACAATTTTTGGAAACATATAAATAAATAATTCATTTATAATTTCAGGTCTACCAACCAGTTAAATGAGACACAAATAAATAACCATATTTTGATAAATAGGCCCCATTTATAAACGGTTTTAATAAAAGTACCCTGTAAATAACCGTTTTGTATAAAAAGTAATCGTTTTAAATATGGAAGAAGCGGCTATCAATAAGTTATTGGAGAAAGTATCGTGTCTACCGCTTAGTTATTGTAAATCTGGATGTTTATGGCTGTCGATTAATTGGCCGGTTTCTTTAACTCTCTATTTCTATGTGATCCAGTATATTACAAAGAATGATACATAAATTTTATCCGGTTCTTTTGCCGGTTAAATTAGTGGCTTCCTATATGATTTTTCCAATTTAAACCGCTTAGATGCGAAATTTGAGCCCGGTTATTTCAACATTGTCATTAACCCGAAAATGCAGCACGAATTAGGTAGTCATCCAGCTTTTTTTGCGGAATAAGCGGCTTCGTCAAATTGAGTTTTTGTTTGAGTTGATAATTTCGATTCAGGCAGTGATCATAGAATTGTTTGAGCGATTCGCAATCTTTGAGAATAAGCCTGCCAACATATTCCCCGAATAGTTCCCTCCTTTTTACGTGAGAAATGAGCTGTATTATAAAATCCAGCGACTGACCCTCCAGAAATTTTCGAAGTGCTGTTTGAAACTGGTTTTCTAACGTATATTTACTATTGATGGGCAAGTCGTACGCCAAAGGTGTAAGCTTGTTGGTTAAAACGGTCGGAAAATCAAAGGCCGAATTGACGTCATGTTCTAACAAGTAAAGCTGACGAAGCAGCGCCCCGGTCCCCTTTCGAATGGTACGGTGTCCTTTGAAGGCTCCGTAAGTAAAGTCCAACATTTCGTTTTCTGGAAGCTGCATAGCGAGCCGAAAATGCGAATGCTTCTGTGAGGGCTTCAGGGTAAGAAAGTAGTAGGTTTCCGGTGATTTCTTGGCGTGATTGAACTCCGGTTTTTGATTGCGAATTAGTGCGTTTTCTTTAAGCAGGGCTGCCTCTTCGGTTTCCGTTTGCATGATTTCAATTTCTTTAGTCATGCATACGAGCCGCCGCACTTTGCGGGAGCTGTTGTCGCTTTTTACCCGCCGGTAGGCAAACAGCCGATTGCGCAGGTTCTTGGCCTTCCCTACATACAGCAATCGCCCGGAGCACCCGTACATCAAATATACGCCCGGCTCGGTGGGGAGTTCATCGAAGAAATCATATCCTAACCGCTGCTATAATGGATTGGTGGAACCCTCAAAAAAAGTAAGCTGATCCGATTTCAAATGAAGTGCTCTTTGGTTTTAAAATTTTAGGTTAGTGGGGGTTGCCAGTTCCAAACAGCTTCTTTACCACTTACACTGGGCAAGTAAATTCCATCTTTCTTATCGGGCCGCACATATTTAACTAAAAAATCAATCACGCGTTTTTTCTCTCCTTTAACACCGGTAGCCTTATCCCGTTCAACTCTCCAGATGGCTCCTTCCACTTCGTCGATTGCGCCATGAAATCCCTTTTTGTCTAAGATTTCCATGACCTCTACAACAGTTATTGGATCACCTCTATGTATCAAATGGGGCGTTACAACATCAAAGTCGGATAACCGGTCAATGAACGCATCATGCGGCATTCGTTTGTGGCCCACTAATATATCAAATGCTACAAAGGGGCCATGCGATAATTTATAGCGAGTGCCATGCGCTTGCATCAGCCATTCCCCTGCAAGCCGTTCTCCATCATTCAACAGCTCCATGAATATATCCTTATTTTTCTCTACCCAATCGCTGAAAAAATGATGCTGCTCATAGGGTGAAGTGTCGGCAGCATATCCGGCCCTGGTTAACGAAAATAGTTTACCATCTTTTTTAGCAACTCCAACATTACTGCCATCAATTTTTTCCTGAACGATTATTTCATCGTTCTTATCCCGTGCCTGCTCGGTAGCGATTTTCGCTTGCCCTTCCTCACAGTGTTTATCAGCAGGCCCCATTCTGCTGTTGGGCAAATGAGGGATCGAACCGTAATTTTTTCTGCCTAATGGTTTAGTACTCATTGCTTATTGATTTACATATAAAAATATTTACGCATCCGAAATTTGTTCAAAAATCCCAAGGATGGTTCAAACTTATACCTGCAACAGCCGGTAATTCAACATCCCTCATTATTTAAAAAGGTTTAAATAATCTTGAAATATATACAGCCTGTTCCGTTCTGCGCCGGTAACCTCTTTTAGGATATCCAAATCTTCAAGTGAACTCACCAACTTATAAGCGGTGGGCATGGATACTTCGGCAACCTTACTGACTTTTTCGGCGGCGAGAATGGGACGCCGGTATAAATAGCGAACTACTTTTTGGGCGTTCGCAGCCCGGCTTCCCAATGATTGCAGATCGTGCTCCACTTGTTGCTGAAGCTGCATGATGCCATCGAAGGTGGTAATTCCGTTCTTAGCCGTTTCAATAACGCCCGATAAAAAGAACTTCATCCACTGCTTTACGTCATCGGTTTCGCGAACGCGGCTTAATTTATCGTAGTATAATGATCGGTTGCGCTGGAAAAAATCAGACAGATAAAGTATGGGTTTTTTTAGAATACCCTGGCTTATCAAATACAAGGTAATCATGAGTCGGCCAACGCGACCGTTTCCATCCAAGAATGGATGAATGGTCTCAAACTGGTAATGCACAAGGGCTATTTTAAGCAGTTCGGGCAGATGGATGTCTTCATTGTGAACAAAGTGTTCCAAATCGCTCATCAACTCGGAAATACTCTCATGGGTTGGAGGTACAAATGACGCATCATTAATAGAAACCCCACCAATCCAGTTTTGGCTGGTCCTGAAGTCACCCGGCTGTTTCTGTTCGCCACGTACTCCCTGCATCAATACGCGGTGCGTATTGCGGATAAGACGAGAAGAAAAGGGCAGGTCTTCAAGTTCACTGATGGCTGTGTCCATAGCTGCTATATAGTTTTGTACTTCCTCCCAGTCATCCCTCTTTTCGGGCGCTATGCTTTCCCTTTCCAGCAACGCCTCTTCCATATTGGTCTGTGTACCCTCTATTTTACTACTTTGGGTGGCCTCCTTCGCCACATACATGCTGATGAACAGATCAATATTGGGAATGTACTCCGAATACATGTCCAGCCGCCCAAGCTGGCGATCAGCCTTGCTCAGCAGTTCCAGGATTTCCATGTCTTGCAGCTGCCATTCCCGGTTGATGGGGTTGGGCTGGAAGCTTTTATAGCTGCCCTGGTTTATATGCGTACCGGCGTTAAAGGATATCATGAAAGGTTAACTAAGAATTCTTTTATTTAAAAAATTGAAACTATTCTTAAATAGGGAGCTCTGCTATTTAAAGCAAATGGTATTCTCTTAATTAAGGTGCACTATTTTAGGGACTGTGGGTTGTTTCTTCGCTGATTCTCCATAGGAGTCCTTCGGACAAGTTTGGAGTACAACTTCAACTTCGTCCCAAAAAATGCGTTTTCCCCTGCACGGCGTACTTCATACTGGCCGTCTGGATGGTGCCCTTCCCGTACTCGTTGTTGATGGCATCTTGGGCCAAGTAGTATTGCAAGGTTTTGGGATCTTCTTCAAAGAAGAGCTCTTTTTGATTCGGTTTATCCAGGGTTCGCGTGCCTATTCCAATACCGCGAATGGCAAAATCGTTTCGCAGCAAGCGTTTCAGAATGGGCGCTGACTCTTTGATGCACTCGCTGTACACGTAGTCATCCAGGTTGGTACTGCCCGGCGTGTTGAATTTGAACTTCGGACCGCTCCACTTCTGGCTCTGCACCCGCAGATAGCAAAAATACTGATGGGCTTTTGCGCCATATCCGCGCATGCGGTAGCATAGTTGATGCACTCCTTTCATAATTTCCCCGGCTACGCGGTCGGGGTTTTTGGTCCAGTCGCTGAAGGTGTGCATGTAGTTGAGCAGCTCCGGGGGCGGCGGGGCCTCGGTGAGCACCTTCGCCCGGTCTTTCCCGGCCATTTGCTCCCACATGATTTTGCCAAAATACTGCCCAAACTGTTGTTGGAAAACTTGGTAGCCCCGCTCGATGCCGTGCCTAATGGTTTTTAGCCCCTGTTTCTTCAGCTTGGCATATCGGCGGTTGCCAATGCCCCAAACCTCATCCAAGTCCAACGGGTGAATATGCCGTTGCTCATCTTCTTTATCATATATGATGGACAGGCCGTCGGGCTTTTGCAAGTCGCTGGCCAGCTTCGCATACGTCTTGGAGCGGGCCACGCCTACCGAGCACACCAAATGCAGCTCTTCGTATAATCTTTGTTTTAGTTGGATGCAATACTGCTCAATTTCCTCTTTTGGTGCATCCACCATAAAGTTTACGTCAATGAAATACTCATCCATGCTGTACTTTTCCACATCCATCGCAAACTCGGCCAGGATTTCTTCCACAAGAAAACTCATGCCCCGGTACTTCTCGTAATCGGCCTGCAGGCCAATCAGGTACGGACAAATTTGCTCAGCTTCAAAAGCGCTCATTCCGGTTTTTACGCCCCAGCACCGCGCCTCGTAGCTGGAAGTGGCCACGATGCCGCGCGGGGTGCCGTCGGGCTTGTACCAGCCGCCAATGTACACCGGCATGCCGTAGAGATTATAGGAAAGCTGCTCGACCTGCGCGTAAAAGCAGTTCATATCCAGATGCAGATACAGGCGCTCGGCCATGGAGGTATGCTGCATGTCCGCGCTAACGCAGCGGTAGTCGGTGATCTTATGGACGCCGGTATCCACATCATAGGCTCCGGGGTTAATATTTCCTGTCAAATTCATACTTGACTTGTATTACTTTTTATATGTAAAATAATACCAAATATATGTAAATAAGAAAAGCACCAATATGAGCGAAAATAAAGTCCCCATTGATGAGCTGATAAACGTCAGCGTCTCCTACAAAAGTTTTAAAGACGGGAAAACATTTGGGGTCAAATCCTTGGTAGGTCCCCGCAAGATGATTCCCATCAGCTTTCGGCGTAAAAATGGGGATGCGCATACGGTATCCGAACTCCGTACCACCCGCCCGTTTCGTAAGGGCAAAGGCGAGCAAGCCACCACCCAAATTCATTACATCGTGCGCACAACCGACGACCGATATTTTGATTTAATGTATGATATTAAAAAAGTGGAATGGCGGGTGCTCTACGAACTCAACGATCAAATGATGATTGAAGCGCCGGGGTAGTTACGCCTTGTGCAATCCCTTCTCGTTGATATGACCCACGTATTTGCCAATGATCTGTACCTCTTCAAGATCGCCCGGATAGAGTACAATCGGCTCGTACTCCTCGTTCTCCGGGACCAGCTTCATGCCGGTGGGCGTACGGTAAATGCGTTTTAGGCTGGTTTCGCCCCGGTAGCGCACGGCGCCAATTTCGCCGTCAAAGATTTCCGTCCGGGCAAGCAGCACAATATCACCGTCATCAATGCCCACCTCTTGCATACTTTGGCCAGATACCACCACCGCCTTCATATTCTCATAGTTGGGCAGCAGCGATTCCAAGGTAACCCGCCCCAGGTCTTCTTCCACGGCTTCCTGCATGCCTCCGGCCGTGATAAGGCCCACAATAGGAACGCCCTGCTCCTCATCTGTATGTTGGTCTTGAAGCCGGTATTTTTGGATCGGGTGGAAGTCGTAATCGCCCCAGCCGGTTTTTACGATATAGTGCTTGTCAATGAGGGATTTGTAGAGCTGCGTGATGCTGTTTGGTGAGCTAAGGCCCAGCCCGTCCATCAGCTCATGCATGGTAGGCCAGCGGTCGTTATCTTTGACATGCTCAACAATGCTATCGAACAAATTTTGCTGCTTGTCGGTAAGGGATGGGTATTGCATACATATAAATTAATTTACTTTATATGTAAATATAAGAAGATTATTCTGAACTTCAATTCTAAAAAATGATACTAATCAATAGCAATAATAATTCAGTTCACTTACTCTAAACTTCTTTAGCTTCAATCTCTTCATTATTCTCATCCTCAATCATCTTTTTATCCTTTTCATCCAATGATGTTTTGTTAATTTGATCAAACGCCCAGCGTTTTTTAATAAAGCTTATTAAATCATTTTCTCTATTTTTAATTTTTCTGGGTGTCCATTCTTTAGGATAATTTTTTGCTACTTCGTTAGCCGAGTAATTGCTTATTTTATATTCCCCTACTTTTTTTTTGTAAGAATAATTCTTGATTTTTGAATTTTTACCTCTCGTAAGTAACATCAAATTACCTATAGAATGCAGTTTTTTATCATTTTCTTTATCAGTTAAATCCCCAAACCGATTGAGCCAATATTCATCCTTTGGATTTTGAGGATAAATATGCTCAATCGAATTTTTCTTGGTAATTTTATCGTAATTCAATTTTTCAGCCTCTTCTCTTCCTCTTTTCATTTCTTCATATTCATAGAGCATATAAAGTAGTCCCTTCCAAGAATAATAACCGTCTTTTTTTTCAGAACGGAACAGCTCTTCAATCTCATCATTAAACTTTTGCCAGTTACCGTATTCACTAATATTAGATTTAAGGCTACTTAAAGTTTCTTTCTTTGACTCTCTCAGTTTACCACTTCTATTTGATTTTAAACTTTTATAAAGTCCATGGGCAGCATTAGAAAATGTTGAAAGTCCCACATCTGATCTTCGTCGGTTCATCTCATATACTCGAAAAGAAAATAGCTCACACAATCTCAGTAATTCCAGCTAATACTCTGGATCATTACGAGCAATTTGCGCACCGATAAGCAATAAGGGATTGACAATAGCTGTATTTAACCGCTTTAAGCGTATAAGTTGACGTTTTATTTCTTCTTGGTATTTCTCGTTTTCAATAAATTCAAAAGCGTTATCAGATTCCGGGTAATTGATATACTTCCAATACAAAGAATAAGTTGTTAAGCTGTTGGCGTAATCATTAATTTTACTGATATAATTATTCTTTGTAACAAGTTGATCAACTGTAAATGTCTCCTGAAGAATTTGGTCTTTCATTGAGGGATCGCGTTTATATCCATGATACATTCGCCAGTGATATCGCAAAAACTCATCATCATCTAATATCTTGTTAGGTAAAGTGAGATTTTTTAGTAAATCCGCCCAATCATTATTGAACTTTTTAATTGTAGCTTCAAACTGGGTTTGATCTCTATCATTATTTTTAACTCTCTCAGATGATTTGCCTAACAAGTATAGAAGCCGATTTTTAACCAGCTCCAGTGTTGATAGTGATAAACCCCGGTTATTAATGGTTTCAAAGACAATACTAACTTGTGTAAGATTTTCTACAATAAATTCATTGAAAAATAGATCCCTTTGAATTTTTTTTTTAAAAATTGGCATAGTACTCTTTACTTTGATCATCGAAGTGAGATGTAATTACTTCCTTGGCATCTAAAAAGTTTCTTGAATACAAGTTTGTGTCATCCGATGTGTTATTTTCAAGTTCTAAAATTCGGGATCGAAAGAATTGATTATTTACATCATCAACTTCATATCTAAAAATATACTCCCCTTTTATTTTTAAATATTGCTCTTTAAATCGATCAACATCTTCGGTGTCAATTCGATTTATCAACTCGCTAATAATCATGACCAGCGTAGTAAATCGCTGCTGGCCATCAACAATATGATATTTATCCCAGTCTGTAAAATCATCAATAGGTTGAACTTTTTTTTGCTTATGTAAAGCAACCGTACCCATATAATGTTCAACCTCTAAATTGATAGCATTATCTATATCCCTTAATAGATCTCTCACATTAGATGGTGTCCAGGAATACCCTCTCTGGTAATTGGGAACAATATAAATTCGTTTATTGAATAAAGTTGATAAGTTGGTCTTGCTGCTTGTATTCATCGTATGAATGATTTTATTTACTTATTAAATTTTGCTATCTGACGATTTGAAATTTTTTTATACAGTTCTATCTTCACCGCCAAGCTCTTCCGCATGATCCGGATGGCAAGTCATCACTATGGTCTGATATTCCCCGGCAAACTTATTGATGGCTTTTACCACTTCTTTCCTACGCTCTGGATCAATATCCACCATAGGATCATCCAGAATAATAAAGCCGGATTTATCCGTCAGAAATTTTTCGCATAAGGCAAATCGCCAGGCTAAGGCGACCGTATCCTTTGTACCGTGTGAAAGTATATCAAAAGAAAGCGAAGTCGCATTTTGTGTTTTGAAAGCGGCGGGTAAATCATCATCCATTTCCACCGAGAACCGTTCTCCGACCATTATCTGCAACCATTTTACAAAGCTCGTTTCAAGTCCTTTGTAGGTACCGCTGTCCATTGATTCGATCAAATCCAGCGCCTTTTCACGTACTTGTTCCAATGTCTCCGCCTGGCTGTTGATTCGTTCAAATTCCGCTTCGGCATCTTCGAGTAGCTTTTGCAATTCCTCTGAGGATGTATCAGGAGCCTCGGCTTCTAACTGCGTGCGTTCCTGCTTTTTCTCAAAAATTTGCTCTTTTAATTGTTGAATGGATTGATCTAACCGGTTTACCTTTTCAATGAAGGCTTCCGCAGAGTCGTAACCATCCGGCAAAGAAGGCAGCTCTTCCAATTCTTGCCTTAGCTTCTTAATTGAACTTGTGATATCCGCTAACTCAAGCAAAACATCATCCGAAGAATTATATTTTTCTTTCCACTCCGTTAGTTTAGCTTTTGCCTCTTTTGCTTCCTGATTAAGTTGATTTAATTCCGTCCTTGCATTTACAAGGTCGTTGGTAATTTCTTCGGTAGAGCGCACTTCCGATACATCACCATAGTCTTCGAGCTGTGTTTTCAATTCCTTTAAATCTTTATCTCCAAGCTCCGTTTCATATCGTTTCTTTGCCTGCGTTAAATCATCTTGCTTCTGCCGGTACAGTTCGGCCTGTGATTCTGCATCCTGAAGAGATTCCACTTCAAGCTTCTCCAGGCAGTCATCAAGCTCTCGTTCTTTTGTATCCAAATCTTTAACAGCTTGCTCAAGGTCTCCTTCGCCGGAAAATACCTGGAAGCTTAAGCCATCCACCTTCAGGCTAAAACCTCCTTCAGCCGTTCGGTCAATGGGAGTGCCCCCTTTTGCCTGAACCTCCTGCTCTTCTCCACCGGCTTCGGCATAGCGGATGGTATGGTCAGCATCAGTTTCAATGTGTAGCGTGAGCTTGGCCGCCTTAATTTGCGTTTTAAACTGACGTATGTTGGAATTAAGCTGCCTAAGCTTTTTTAAATCCTCTTGCGTAACCTCTTTGGCTTCGTTAATCTCTTTTTGCGCTTCTTCTACGTTCTTCGAAAGCTGTTCAATAGTATTTATCTGCTTTTTAAGCTGATACGTTTTCACTTTATTTTGAGCCTGCTTTTGCTCTGTTTCAAGTTCTTGTATCTGCTTCTTCTTTTGTTCAAGCTTTGGCTCCAAATTCTCAATTTTATCCTCATATACCGGCCATTTATTGCTCACTTCCAGCAATCGCGTCCGCCTTTCGGTTGCGGCATCCAGCTGCTGCTCTTTGAGCTGTCGTTGACGGATACCTTCTTTTAAAGGATTAAGCTCCTCAAATGTTGATTCCTTCTCTTCTTGTCGGTTGATAAGGGCGGTCAATTTTTCATTGAGTGCGTCTAATTCATCTTCAAAGCGC
>Ga0306907_1000353_pt1 | contig 21144 bp, 26 predicted proteins | sample AntRauTorcE11898_FD_190415 | JGI IMG/M metagenome (GOLD analysis project Ga0306907, IMG submission 190415) | Saline lake microbial communities from Rauer Islands, Antarctica - Metagenome Torckler E11 #898 (v2) (version 2) | ecosystem: Environmental > Aquatic > Non-marine Saline and Alkaline >... | reverse complement strand
TTCCGGTGCTCAGTGGGGAGCAAGCCTCCAAAATCGGCACACTTGCCGACCGTATCGACGACCACCGCAAGCGCCAGCAAGAGACCCACGCGTCGTTGACATTGACCGGCATGTACAACGTACTGGAAAAGCTACGCGATGGCAGTGAGCTGACCGATAAAGAAAAGGCTATCAACCAGCAGGGACTGATCAGCACTCTGTTTGAAGATCACGACGCGTTAGATCGTGCCGTATTCGCAGCCTATGGCTGGTCAGATCTGGCCGACAAATTAGTAGGACGCCCAGGCGCCACAACACCGTTTCCAGACAAACCGGCTGACCAATCGGAAGCAGAGGAAGAGTTGTTAATGCGGCTGGTCGAACTTAACAAGCAACGTGCAGAGGAAGAATCACGAGGTATTGTTCGCTGGCTGCGTCCTGAGTACCAGGCACCCGATGCTGTTCAGACCGAAGTGGAGATCGCGCCAAAGGCCGTCGCTACAAAATCGGAAGTCGCCACCAGCAAAGGAAAAGCCACGCTTCCGAAAGCAATTCCCGATCAGCTTCGGGTGCTCCGAGAGGCACTATCCGAGCGACCTCACACTACGGAAAGTCTAGCCGAGCAGTTTAAGCGGAAACCCATGAAGTCGGTCGAAGAGGGCTTGCAATCACTAGCGGCTGTGGGTATTGCGGACTATGACTCCAGAGCAGGGGTTTGGAACATACTTTGAGTCCAACTCAGGAGATCTTCATTAAATATGAACATTACGAGCTACTAATTAGGCTCCAAGCCCCTATTAGGACATTACATGGCTGACCATCATGCTTTTTCAAAAAGGCTACAAACCGCCTGTGATAACAATGTAAACGTCCCGCCTTATGGGAAAGGGTTGCAGACTTGGCTTTCCAAACGCTTGGGGGTCAGCCAGGAAGCTGTTCGTAGATGGTTCTACGCTGAGAGCAGGCCTCGGCCTCAGCTGCTCTCTCAATTGTCTGCGGTACTGGAAGTTGATGAAAGTTGGTTGGCACTTGGCACCACCAATGCATCCAAATCTTCAAAGCGCCAAGCCTATAGTGATAAAGCTGATGGCGCAGCCTATGTCTGTTTTGGGCTTCTCAGGGCGGCTGGGTACGCGTGTGCCTTTGCCGATAATAATGATCCTTTCGACTTTCATGCGATCAAGAAAGGGGAGCATTTTTTCCTTTCGGCTGCTGCGGCTAGACCTAAATCTAAAAATATCTACATCACCCATGCTTCAAATTTTGAGAAGGCTTCCCACTTATCCGTTTTATTCCATGAGTCCGGTGCTTTTGAGGTTGTGCAGTTACCTTGGTCTCTGATTCAACGAGCCGGTCGTTTAACATCTGAGAATTGGGAGCTTGAACTGCGGGCGGCCGGGGATGGCAGTTACACACTGGATGAAGTTGTTTTGGACCGGCTAGAAGGCAGCTGCGATATACTTAATGTTAAGCCAGAGGGGGAATCAACATAATGAGAATTCTTATTGCCGGCCTTTTGGCTACCCTTGGAGTCATTCTGGCTGCCGATACTGGAATAGAGGATCCGTACGCGTTGCTGTTTATTGGCCTGTTCATTTTATTGCTGTGGTCAGTTCTTAAATAACTCAACGAAATCAAATTTAAACGCTAACATCTACTGCGCATAATCGCGGTTATGGTGAAATCCACCACAGCTCGTAATCTGCCTGGCGATCTGTCATAAAACATCCACATCACCTCCCAGAAACAACGGGCAGTAGGAAAAGAAGGATTCATTTTGCGTGGCAGCCTACTGTCTACTCGTCATCATGCAGCGCCAAAGCTCTGCCGTTGTGGCCGCGTCACCTGCGGCACTATGCGCCTTTCCTTGGAACTCAACACCAGCAGCGGCAGCCGCGTTTATTAGGCTAATTGTTCCATATTGATTTGTTGCGCCAAACGCATCGGCCGCCCGATACATCGCGCATTCGGTGTCTAAGCCCAAAATCCAGCCCACGGCGGCATCGTAAGCGTCCTGGCCCTGGCCGTCCGTGTGAGCCGTGGCGGTTTGCACCAGTATTCTGGTGTCGAAATCGCTATTGAAGATCACCACGGTTTTGCCTTCCAGCGCCGCCCGCACCCGCTCCGCAATCTCCGGCCATGCCGGTGCCGTTGCCAGCTTCTCCGGCCCGATGCCGTGAACGGCCTGGGCGCCGGGATCAACCGGCACGGTCGGCCTGCAATAGCTCTCAAAAAGCACCGCCCCGGTGTCGTCCACCACGGCAATTTCCACCAGTTCGGCATCGTCGTCTAAGCCGGTCGTTTCGGTATCCAGAAACACAAAATCAGCCATTTTTCTGCTCCTTTTCTGTAGCTTCCAGCGCCGCCAGGCGTTCGGCTAGATTGTCGCGCTCGCTCTGTAATTCAGCGTTGCGCTTGTGCTCCAGAGCCACCGTTTCGCGCCATTTTTCAGCCTCGCCAGCCGTTGCCTGGTGTGCGGCTTTTGCCTCTTTTCGTGACTCGGAAAGCTCGGTTTTCAGATCGGAAACCTGGCTTTTCAGGTCGTCGGCCTTGTCGGCCTGCGCCTGCGTCCTGGATTCCGCCACAGCGGCGGCCTGCTGTGCCTGCTGAGCGGTGTCTCGTACCACCTCTAGCCGTTCGTGGTAGCTGCCAATCTCGGCCTTCAAACTAGCCACCTGCTCGCCCCACTGGCTTTTGATTTCGGCCAACTGGTCGGCCTGGGTTTCGATTTTTACACGGGCGGTCGCTACCTCGGTTCTCGCGGTCTCTGCGGCGTCCTGCTCACGGCGCACCTGATCGGCCAGCCGTTTGATTTCATCGGCCCTGGCGGCGGCCTCAGCCGCTGCTGTGTCGCGCTCGTGCGTCAGCGTCTCCACCTGCTTCGCCAGTTCCTCGATCTGGCTTTCCAGCCCTTCGCCGGTTTCCGCCAGCTCTTTTGCCTCGGTGTGAGCCTCGGCCAGCTCAGCCCGTAGCTCGGCGGTTGCCGCCTCTGCGCCCCGGCGCAACTCCCGGCCAAACGAGTTGGCCAGCTCAGCCGGCAATTCGTAAGCGGCCTGCGCCACCTGGGGGCGGCTCTCACGCCACTGCGAAAGGTGGCGCTGTATGGTGTTCGGGCTGCCCGTTCCCAACCGTTCCCGTACGGCTCGGATGGTCGGGCTCTGGCCCTCGGCTGCAATCGCGTCTGCGGCGGCTTTGATTTGTTCTGCTGTAACACCCTGTCTCATATCATACCACGTATCATATCGCGTATTTCATATCAATACAGATACGATACGCGATATGATACATATGCGCAAGCATATCATTACAGTTTTTTGATACAAAAAAACCGGCGCGGGACCGGTTCTGGTGGGGTCGGTCAGCCCATGCGCGGGCCGCTCGGCTCGTCTGGCTCGTAGTCGTCCCGCTGCAACTGCTCGTTCCAGTCGCCCGCCGTAGGCCGCTGGCGCTCAATACCTGGCACCAGCTCGGCAATCCGTTCGGCCAGAACGTCACCAGCCACATCGGCATCAGTGCCCGCAACCAAGGCCGCGCCCTGCGCCTGTTTGTTTAACAGTGCTGTTTCTAAAACCGCCCATTGCTCGGGGCTCGGCTGCCCACCAATGCTGATATAAGCCGCTTCATGGTCGCCGGTTTCTTGGGCATGGCTCAGGGCATCAATGGCGCTCTCGACAACAACAACCCTCTCGGCATTCCCAATGTTCGCGCTGTGCCAAATTCGTTTCTCGCCGCCTCGACTGAACCCAGTGAAGTCCTCGTTTTTCAGTTCGTAGCCGGAAAGTCCATGGCTATCGTAATGGGGGAACACCGCGTTGCCGCGCTGGTCCGCACGGATCATCCCGACAAACCGGGGATCGGCCAGGGTTTCGCTATTAATGCCCCTGCTCAATAAATACGGGTGCCCGCCCGCTGGCTGCGGCTGCATCTGGGCAAACGCCCCCATAGCGGCCTGCCGGTCTTTGCTACTCGGTTCGGGCTTTTTGATTCGCTCCGGTACCGGCATCGGCTCGACGCCCAACCAGGGCCGCAACTCTTTACGGGTCTGGCCCAGGTTCCACCCTTTCCGGCGCTGAACAAAATCGACGATTGAGCCGTTGTCCTGCTCATCGCGCACAGAAAAATAAACGCCGTGGCCATCGGTATCGGTGGCGATAATTATTTTATCGTTGTCGCTCTCACGCCGCATCACCGCGCTGTTTCGGGACGATTCGCGCCGGTCGATCTGATAGCCCTGGGCTGCGGCATATTCAGCCAGGTTAATGCCGATTTTGAACTGCTCTAGTTCGTCGGTTCGGTTCTCTCTCACTGCCGCAATTCCTCTGCTAAAAGCTCCGCTACTTGGTTGTAGCGTTCGATCAGTTCGTTCTGCTGATCGGCTAACTGCTGCACCTGCTGCGCTGAGGTTTCCACCTGCTGCCGCAAGCTCTCCACGCTCTCCAGCAAACGCTGCTCGCGCTGCTTCGACTCGGCTTCTGACGCCTTCAACAAGGCCACTAATTTCGTCTCTAACTCTGTCATAGCCTGACCTCAGCGTGTTTTTAATTCCGTCGCCCAACCGCCCGATTGCGTCTGAAAAATTTGTGGCTCGTTCTCGTAAATCAGAAAGGATCGACCTGATCCGTCCTGGGCGAATCTCACGCCCTGCGGGAGCTGGTTCACCGTCCGTTGTGCCTGGTCGATCTGCTCCTGCATCGCTATCAAGCGGCTCGATTGCCACTGCATCAGGCCCCAGTTCGCGCCTAAGATGATCGCTAAGACTGCCAGCGCCGGCAGGCTGTATTTCAGCCAGCCCCATTTGAGTGTGTTCATCGCGGCTTGCCGGTTCTCGTTCGACGATTTTCTGATCGCGTTCAGATCGGCTGATAAAGATTTCTTCATCGCGGCGCTGCCCTGCTTCGCGCTGCTCTCCAGGTTCTCGATCAATTCCGTGATTTGGTTCAGTCGGTCGCTGATATCGCTTTTGGTGGTAGCCAGCTCGCCGTTCAATCCATCCCGCAAGCTCCGAGCGTGCCTTTTCAGCTCGCTGAGCGTGTGCTTCTCGATCCGCTCCCGGGCCTGCGCCTGCTTCGTTTCGAGCTTCTGCGATAGCTCGGACATCGAATTCGTGCCCATAAATGCCCCCTTTAAGACGTAATGCTTTATCGAAACCCGCCAGCTTCACGCTGACGTAATCTTTGCCCTCTCGGGTGATCTCGCCCAGCTCGCCCAAGCGGGCGATAACCCCGGCCCGGTCGTTGACCTCGCCAGCTTCAATCCGCCACATGAGCCATTCTGTGATTTTGGTCTTCGCCTCGGCCCGCTCTTCCAAATGCGGCTTCCCGTAGGTTCTATCGTTCGTTTTCGCCTGCGCCCGGTCCGGGTCGTCGGGTCGCGCCCAGCCCTGCTCGTAGTTCCACGCATCGCGCAAATGGTCGTAATATTTTGCATGACCTGGTGGCGCTATATTCAGCGCCTTGCCGGTGGTCAGTTCCTGCCGAGGCACAACCATGTGCAATTCTGTGTTGCCCTCATGGGTGTGGCGCACCCATAAAATGTCGTACTGGTCGCGATCGAGGCCCGCGAATGCCAACGCCTCGAAATCACCAATCACCTGCTGCTGCTGGGCTTCGGTCGGTGCATCCTCGGCGGCGAATGCAATCACGCCGCTGGAATAGCGAAATTTATGGTGGCAGTGGTCAATCAGCGCCCTGGTGGTCGCCGGATTGCCGCGCAAAACCTCCGGCGCTGGGTCGCGGGTTTTGGTTTCACCATCCACCCGCACCTGCTCGCCGGTCAGGTACTCGGTCGGGCCACGGCCACCGCCACGGCCACGGGCAAAAAATTTAATCAGCATCGGTTGGCTCCGGCTTACGGGGGCGGGGCGAATGGTCGGCCCGTATAGCAGCAAACTCACGCTCCAGCGCGATCAACGCGGCCAGCACCTGGGCCGCGTCGGCGTCCGATTTGTAGGTATTCGCCCACCGGCCAACCTGGTTTAGGTTATTCCCGAGGCGGCCCAGCTCCCGGATCAGCTCTGGATCGACGCGCCGGACCGGGCGGCGCTCCGGGGCCTGCCGGTTCGACAGCGCGGCTCCGCCGACTGACTGGCGAACTAAGTCAGCAACGCTGACGTTTTCAGCCAGGGCCAGCCTCTGCCATTCAGCCCGCTCCGACTCCGACACCTTCACATGAATCCATTTGTCGCGCCTCACCACCAACACTCCTTTTCCTACCGCCCGTTTTGAATGCCGCCAAGCGGCCAAAAGTGCGACTTGTCGCGGCGCTATGTCTTTCGGGCCCCGCTTGCGGGGTGGGGGTTGAAGGGGGCGACGCCCCCTCACCAGACCCGGTAGCGTAGCTACCGGGTAGGCTGGCTTGCTTGCTTGTTTGCTTGATCAATAAATATTAGAGCTGTTCCGTAGGAACTGCAACCTTTTACGGCCCTGCGGGCCGTCTTTGGGCAGTAGGAAAAAGAAGACCTTCTGTAGTGTTCTAGGGTAATCATGGTGGTAGTAGCGAGTTGATTGCTAGTTCGGGACTGCTCAGTTGCGGCTTTCACCGGCCCGGCGGCCCGGTTTCATCCGGGCCTGTATAGGGCCAGAGGCACCCGCAGGTGCCACATAGTGGCTTGAATTTCGAGTTATCCACAGGATCTGGCCCAGATCGCTCCTTTTAAGTACCTTTTTTCCTTTTAATACTTTTAGATAGGTTATTTTCATTATATATCAGTGGTTTGAAGATCAATAAAGGGAGAAAAAGGCGGTCATTAAGGGAGAAAAAGGCGGTCATTAAGGGAGAAAAAGGCGGTCATTAAAGGGAGAAAAAGGCGGTATTAAAGGAGTTAGCCTGTTGACTCTCCCTTTTTTTGTTGGTAGATAGAAGGTGTTTGTATCATCCACCTCCTTTTATGGTGCTGTCATGGCTGAAGAGCTGATCGTTAAATCCAATGCGTTGATACAGGCTGCGTACAGCCTCACGCTCTCAGAACAAAAAATTATCCTGTCAGCAATTACCCAGGTTCGACGGGACGAGTCCGTGACCGACGAGAAGCTGTATACCGTTACCGCTAACGCCCTGTCTGACATGTCCGGCTTCAAGGCCAACCACGAATATGAGTCTTTGAAGGAAGCCACCGAAAAGCTCTGGAACAGAACTCTGACGGTACTGGACAAACCTAATGGGGGAGGCACTGCCGCGGGCAACAAGCGGAAAATGCGCTGGGTTCAGGAGGCGGTCTACCTCGATGACCAGGGCGCTGTTCAACTTCGATTTTCTAAACCTATCCTTCCATACCTCACGGCCTTGTCTAGCGAATTCTCAAAATACAAACTGCAGCACGTGGCCAACATGACCAGTCGTTACGGAATCCGGCTGTACGAACTCTTGATTCAGTGGCGCTCCACGGGGGAACGTGAACTAGAACTGGATTGGCTGCGCGCTGCCTGGGAGCTGGAAACCAAGTACAAAGCAATCAAGGATTTCAAAAAGTACGTCATCGAGCCCGCCTTAGCAGACGTCAACGGACACAGCGATCTATGGGTTAAGTGGGGCCAGCGCAAAACTGGCCGCCGCGTCACCCACCTGCAATTTCAGTTCGGCCCAAAAAGGGACAAAAAGGCGGTCAAGATAACCAATGACCAGATCGCCGCCCAGGCTCGCCCCGGCGAGACATGGGACCAGGCCAAAGCGCGACTGCGCGGTTAGTTTTTCAGAACATAGCAATGCACCAAAAACCACCGTTTTGAGGCAGCAGCTCGACCAGGCGAAACATACGAGCAAGTGAAAGATCGGCTTAGTCGAAGCTGCGGAGGCTAAACATTATTGTACAAAAATAGTTTTGTATTAAAGTGTTTTTGTACTAAAATGTTTTTGTACTAAAGTATTTTTATATTTTTATATTGAGGAAGTGGATAGTGATTGTTTTGGTTGGCAGCGAAAAAGGCGGCGTCGGAAAAAGCATGATCGCCGCCCATGCGGCGGTCCGGCTGTCCATGACCGGCAAGCCCACTTTTTTGGCCGACGCTGATCCACAACAAACGTCTCTGCGCTGGGCGATAGCCCGTAAGAAAAATCGGCCCGACTCGCCAACGGTAGAGAGCGCCAGCCTCGTTGGCGACCTACGACCGGAGATCGCCAAGATCGCTAAAGACTACGGCCACATCGTGATTGATTGCGGCGGTTCGGATTCAACGGCACTGCGTAGTGGGATGTTGCTAGCGCATCGAATGATCATTCCGAGCCGAGTCGCCCGCCGGGATATAGAAACCCTCCAACATGTGAGCCAGCTAGTCGCCCAGGCGAACGCCGAGCGAACCAAAAAAGGCATGACCGAGATGATTTCGCGGGTGGTCTTTAACGGGATCAAAGCGCTGCCCTCGTTCTGGAGTCGGATCGAGGCGGCGAAAAAAGCGGTCGAAGGTATGGGGCTAGGTGTCTCGAAATTCAGCATCGTTGATCGAGTCAGCTACGACGACAGCCAGTACCAGGGCGGCACCGTCTTCGATGCCAGAGAAGACCAAAAAGCGATTGACGAAATGGAGCGGGTTTTGAAATCCCTGCTTAGAAAAGAGCAACCGGAGTGACAACAATGGGCAGGCCAAATTACGAAATCGAGAGCACGGATTCGTTTATCGCGGGCGCTGAGGAAAGGGCGAACCGCAACGCGGTGAAGCCCGACAATCTGGTCCAAATAGGGAATCGAGTTCCGAAGGAATTACGGCACCGACTCAAACAGGCGGCACTCGAAAACGACACGACGATCAATGCCATTCTGATTGCCTCATTGGAAGCGTGGCTGGTCGAAAACGATACACGACTCAGAGGCAGCGCCCTGGAAGATGACGGGCTCTGATGTCTGATGACAGACGATTGAAAGATGGAACCTGACACAATTATTCGAGATTCGTACTTAGTCTTTGGGGGATCGTTGTGGAGGACACAAAGAATCGCAGGATAGAGCTAGATCGAGAGCTATTAGAGTATATGGTTGCCACGAAACAGTACGCCGAAAGCTGGATCGAACTAGAAAGGATTCGAGATGAATTCCTGGAGCGCGACGACGACCGAGCTTTATACGGTCTGCCGCCCCGTCGAAAAAATTCCTCTAAAACGTGAACATCGATCTATAGATCCGAGCACCAGAAGTGGTTTTTTCCGGTGTCAAATTTTCTTACATTGGTTTTTTCTGAGGTAATAACTCTCACGTTCCGTTTTTTCTGCGTCGATTTTTTTCACTTTTGATGTTTTTCACTGGCAGGAAATTTTACATTGCTTTGAGAAGACCCTAACGGACCGTGCCCATCCCATCGTGTGGATTTTCGGAATCCTTAATCCTTTAGTTTTGTTCTTGGTTCTTAATTCTAAGTAAATGCAACCACCATGCCATCCCAGATTTTGGTAACTTGTTCAGTACCTTGGTGGTTATTTTTGCTACTGGCATCTCAATGTAAAAACGAAAACTCACAAAGTAAAAACCTGTTTTGAGTATGTAAAAACGGCTTGAGGCAATGTAAAAACCACCTACCCCTGACAAACCCAACCTTCCTCTGGACCAAAGCAATGTAATAACCACTCAGGGCAATGTAATAACCAGTCGTGTTCCCCGCAGACGCGGGGGTAAACCGTCATCAGGGTTCATCGACCTGGCTATCCATCACCGTTTGTTCGAGACCAACGGGGGCGGCGTTTTCCCAGTCTTTCATTTCCTGAGGAACCGGTGCCTCAGGATCACACTGGGCAACCAGTTCACTGAGCGTGTAGAATTTTCGTTCGGTCATAAGACGTACCTATCTCAAGTGCCCGCGGCGTCCAAGCAGTACAATCGCTGAAAGCTCGATCCTCTCCGCGTCATCATCATTATCATGCATTTGATCGATGCTGCTTTCCAATGATTCTTCGTCTGTAAATCGTGGGTCTGATCGCATGTGACTCAGAAGACCGCCGAGACCACTGTGGCGTCGGCTGTTGGTGTGAGGCTGATCCGTGCGGCTCACATATTCGCCGTCCCACTCTTCAGCGTCTTGAAGCCGAACCACCTTCTGGGGCTTCAGATCGACAATATCGTCGTAGCCGGTTTCATAGCCCTCCACGAACACCGGGGTTTCTGGTGGCAATTTTTGTAGTTGCTTGATCAATTCTTCAGCGGTCATCCAGTGGCCTCCTGGACTTCAAAGATCCAGCACAATCGGTGTGTTGGTGGGCAAATACCTCGCAGTACAAGTGCTCGCATTCACAAATTTGGTGCTTCCCCGCACGTACTCGCCATAGCCTTCGTGAATGTGGCCAAAAATATGGGCTTTTAGTGACAACTGTTCGATTCGGTGCAGCAGATCCACACACCCAACATTCTGGCATCGGAACCCCAACGACGCTTCATCTCCAATACCTTTAGGCGGGCCATGGGTAATGAGCACATCGGTGTCCTCCGGAATTTGCATCCATCGATCGTGCAGAAGCTGTCCACGATCCAGCATAAATGCCCAGTCCACGAATGTAGGTGTCCATGGCGAGCCCCAGAAGCGGACGCCCTCAATTTCAGTGCCACTGTCCTCCAGATAGGTCGCGTTGGTCAGTGCTTCTCTCGCGAAGTCAGGAGCCTCTTGGAACACCCAGTCATGGTTTCCAGCAATCACAATCTTATGTTTGTGGGGTAAGGTTCCGAGCCAGTCATTGAGGTCTTCCACATTGTCCAACGTACCCGCACCCAGACAGTCGCCGGCATGAATCAGCACATCGCCATCCGGAATCTCCAGCATGCGTCGGTGCAGGCTGTGTGTATCTGAAATACAAACGAGCTTCATTCTTTTATTCCCGGGTCCTGATAAAGCACTTCTGAAGCCTGGCTGTTTTTCTGCCGGGAGCTGGTAAACGACTGGTTGAGGTGGTCAGCTCGATTTTTTCCCCGATCTGTGCCGGATCGCTGAGTCCATTTCTTCAACGCTTACTGCTCGTTTGGGTACCACAATACCTCGCAGTCGATTTACGTCATCAACAGCCTCGAGCACCTCCCAGCAATCCTCTGACACCTTCACGAACTCTACTCCATCTTTAGCGATGTTATGAAGTAAGTGTGGATTCGAGTACCTGTTCGGGTGTTCCCACTCGCCATCCTGGACGAATCGAGCCAATACGCTTATCAGGTGGTAGGTACACAAGGTGCATTTATGCCCGCTAGCGTTGAGCCCGGCGTAAAAGGTTCCACAAAACTGCTTACAGTGCGGACGTCCAGAAAAAGGTCGTTTTCTGGACGCTCCGACCAACGACTCAAAAGACCGCTTTCGGCTTGTTTCACCGTTCAACCGTTGCGCACAGGTCTTATGGTAAACCGACCGTCGCATCCAGACGCTCCCGCCCCGACAATCCCCCGGTTTTGCGCTACCCTTTACCGCTCAAATCCCAGATTTGCAGGAGCAAAACCCCGCTGTGCGACTCGACCAGCTACGCCTGTTGTTTGACGCCGGCAACCTGATGGCCGCCGAGATTGTGACCGCGCCTCTGGAGCCCGGCCCCGCCCCGCGCTGGAGCTGTCAGTTCCGACGGCGCAACGGGGCAAGGGTGACCCTGGACCTGAACCGCAAACGCCATGGCACCGACCAGGTGCGGATCTTCAACAGCCTCGATGCGGCCTTTGCGACGTGCCAGGCGGTGGGGTTTCGAGCCGTGACGGTGCATCAGCGTTGAGGCCTTCCTGGAACAGGTTATGCTTTCCGCATTCGGGGCAGCGCCGTCCAGCTGCATGTGAAGCGGAATATACAGCTTAAATTAAAGCGGGTTTTGTCTTGACGATGGGGTCCACTTTACCATACCCAGGCACCAGCCTTCATGACCCAAATAAGCCGCAATCGGAGCATAACCGTCGTAGCCTTTGTAGGTGTAACTGACGCCTTCCTTGCGGGTCTGGCTGTTGTCCATGGGAAAAACATCCATATCCAGAGCCACGTGCCCCATCGCCAGCGGGGTGACCGGACCCTTGATGGAGGCCAAAAACTCGCCACTGGCATCCTCCAGCACAGGGATCAACAGCTTGGCGTCTTCATCAAAGCGTTGCCGCAATCGGGCTGAGGACGGTGCCTGTTTGATCCCCATGGCGTACTTAAAGAACGGATCCGTACGGACCGGCTCGACCGCTTCAAAATCGCTTTTCCCCAGAGTGATCAGGCCCAGATAGGTCCGAATCAGATCCATGTTCGGAATGCCATGACGCTTGACGACGGTACGGGCCGTCTTGTTCAGAGAGGTGTGCCGGTTCAAGCAATGACCCACCAGGGCCAGTCCGCCGTGAGGTGTATAGACTTCGGTCTTTGATTGCTGGAGAGTAAAAGTACGCATGGGTTGATGCACTGACTGGGTGAGTGGGCATAATATGACATTACACCATCTAAACCCTTGTTATTAGAGACTTTAATAGTAAATTTGGTCACGTGAAGTCACGGATTCAGGAGTATGCCAAAGGTGACCAGAAGCTTTTGCCCGAAAGTTAGTTGCACAGTATGTTCTCGTCTTTTTGGAGGCGGGTTATGAAGAGTAATCGTATCGGTATGGCTATCGGCAGGTTCTGCAATGTCTTGAGTGAATTCGACGACTGATTAACGACAGGCCACAACAACACAAAAGCTCCCTGCTTCTTCGAGGATCGCAGGGGACTTTTTGACCAGACTGTTAAATGCTTAAACAGCTTTTGCAGCCGTAACGATACCCAGTCCGCGGAGCATGGCTGCTTTTTGATCCTTCATTACGACTCACCCTGCGGTTCTTTTAAACGGGTGTTTTCAGGCTTCTGTCCGCCACTGCGGTCTTCAACCGACTCTTCCGCTGCCAGCCATCGGTATAAGGTGCGCCGGTTTATGCCCAGAATCTGCGCCGCACGGCGCTTGTTGCCGTTCACCGCCCGCATCACTTCGCGCACATAACCCTGCTGTAGGTTATCCAGTGTCGGCCATTCGGACATGTTTTCGCCGGAGCGTGCGATTTTTAGGCCGGCTGCACCGCCTTGACGCTTCCGGATCCGTTCGGGCAGATGGTCCGGCTGAATGATGTCGCCCTCACAAAAGGTAACCGCCCTCTCGATGGCGCTGGCCAGTTCACGGACGTTCCCCGGAAACGGATAGTCCATCAGTGTGCGAGAGCTGACCTCACTAAGCTTCAAAAATCCACGCTGATGCCTCCGTGCAGACTCTCTTAAAAAGTTCATGGCGAGCAGGTCCACATCATCACCCCGTTCCCGCAGTGCCGGAATACACAGGCTCAGGGTTTCCAACCGGTAGTAGAGATCTTCCCGGAAGCCACCCTCGTGGACAGCCTTAAGCAGGTCCACATGGGTTGCCGCCAGAATTCGCACATCCACTGGCTCTTCCTGATCCGAACCAACCGGTTTGACCATGCCTTCCTGCAGGACGCGGAGCAGCTTTGCCTGCAAGCCCAGAGGCATCTCCCCAATTTCGTCCAGCAATAGCGTACCACCGTGCGCTTCCGCAAACAGGCCCTTCCGGGCCTGACGCGCTCCGGTAAAAGCGCCCGCCTCGTGGCCAAAAAACTCACTCTCCATGAGTTCACCCGGAATGCCGGCGCAGTTAACCGCCACAAAAGACCCGGAGCTACGCTCACTGGCCCGATGAATGGCCTTCGCAACCAGTTCTTTACCGGTTCCGCTTTCGCCACAGATAAGCACTGCGGCTTCGCTGCGAGCAATCTGCCGAATTTCAGACCGGAGCCGAACCATGCTTTCATGCTCGCCAATCAACCCAAGAGATTCATCCGCGCCATTGTGCGCAAGAAACTGCTGCAGTTGCCGGGTAAGATCCGCCTGGATCAGCAGACGACGTACTTTTAAGCGCAGATGGTCGGTGGATAATGGCTTGGTGAGAAAGTCATCCGCCCCTGCTTTCAGCGCATCAACCGCCTGATCCACAGTGCCGAACGCGGTAATGATGATAAAAGGCAGGCTGTGCCCGCCAGTCTGAGAAGCTTTGAGAAGCTCAAGCCCATCGCCATCAGGCAGGCGGAGGTCTGACACAACCAGGTCGGGCGTTTCTGCCCCCAGCAACCGGCAGGCTTCGTTTACCGTGCCGGCGCGGGTTACCTGATAACCGTCCAACTCAAGCTCCTCACTCAGCAGCTGACCCAGGCTGGCATCGTCTTCCAATAGCAGAATTCTTGCCTTGTGCGCGTTCATGTCGTCGCCTCTACTGGCCAGAACAGGCTCATTCTGCACCCTCCGGTTTCATTGCTTCCGATTTCAATCCGGCCGCCGTGCTCTTTTAACACGCTGCTGACAACAGCCAGCCCTAACCCCGTGCCCTCTCCGGCAGGGCGGGTACTGTAAAACGGCTCGAACACTGCCTCCCGCTTTTCTGCCGCGATACCGGGGCCATCGTCGTCTACCCGCACCTCCCATTCGTTAACACCTCGATGGAGAGACAAAACAACCTCGGAGCAGGCGGCCTGGCAGGCGTTGCGCACTACGTTAAGGCATGCAAGCTCTAGCCTTACAGGTTCCGCCCTCACTCTGGCATCGGCTTCGAGGCCTTGGCTCAACAAACGCTTCCCGCGACATTTTTCGTCCTCACCGGCACGGTCCATCACGTCCCTGAGAACAGCATCGAGGCTGACGGGCCTACGTGAATCCGGCACATGGCGGAAGCAGCCCAGCAGCTGCTGGATAATGGTGGTCATGCGCGCCACCTGGTAACCGATATCATCCAGCTGCCGGCGTTGCTCAGCCGTGAGTTCATGGCGCGCCAGAATATCTGCGCGCCCCTGAATGACATTCAACGGTGCTCCCAGTTCGTGAGCGACACCGCCAGCCACGCGCCCGATCATGGCAATTTTCTCCTGGTACTCAAGGCGCTCGGCAAGTTGCCGCTCTTTGATCACACGCTGCTGTATTTCCTCTTCCGCCAGTGCCATGCGCTCGCCGATGTCCCGCACGCCCCGGTATATCTGCCGCAACTCGCGGGGGCCAGACGGCTCCGCTTCAAACCGCCAGTGGCCAGGAGCCAGGTCATTCATGGTGCTCAGCAGCCGGCTAACGTGTCGGCCCACGGCGCCATAGTGCCCGAGCACCACCACAAAGATGATCGTTACCGCGAGGGCTGACCAGATAGACACAGCCCACAGGCGGCTCGACGCCAACAGCTCATGAAAATCGCTGCGCCGGCGGGTTACCTGAAGCAGTCCCTGTATCCGGCCGTCGTCGGCTACCAGGGGCGTAAACTGCGAGAACACGGATTGTCCGTCCACCCTGCGAAACGCTCCGCCAAGCTCGCCACTGTTGATGACCTGCTCGGCACTTGCGCTGTTCCCCACATCGGTGTCAGCCAGGCCTAGGCTGGCGATTTGTGCTCCGTCTTTGTCAAATACCGACGCACCTGAAACTCGACCGATCCGGAAAATGGATTTCAGGGAATCCCCCATCACCAGCTCGTCTTTTTCCTGCATCGCCCGGGAAAGCGGCACGCTGGCGGCGCGGGCTACCAGTTCCAGATCTTCCTGCAAACGATCGTTAAGAGCCCTTTCTACAGCCCCGAATCCCAAATAAATGGCCAGGCCGCTAATAACAAGCAGGGGCACAACGATGCTCAACACAAGGGATAGCTGTATCGACCCGATTACCTGGCCGGCGCTCTTCAAGGAAGGTTTCATTCTGGCTCCAACGACATAATTGCCACACCTTTTTGCCACATGTGGCATTTCGCCACAAGCCTCATTACCTGAGATTAACCAATTTAAAACCACAACATAATGTTTTTAAAAGATAAAAATGAATTACAGCAAGCTGGCACGGAGCTTGATTAGTCCTTGGTGATCGTAAATGAAACAGGAGATATTGATTATGAATAAGCTACTCGTATCCATCACCGCATCCATTGCCTTGCTTGCCGCTGCGCCGGCCATGGCTCAGCAGAACCAGCAAAGCCCGGCGGCCACCGGTGACTCCAGCAGCTACTCGAACCCAGCTGCGGCAGGTACTCAGGAAACAAACTACAACGACGCCGAGCTGAAGAAATTTATCGAAGCGCAAAAAGGTGTTACAGAAGTTCGGGAAGAGTACATCGAGAAAATTGAAGCAGCTGATTCGCAGCAAAAAGCTCAGGAACTGCAGATGAAAGCCAACGATGAGATGGTATCGGTAATAGAGGGTTTGGGCATGGATATCCCGACCTACAATGCTATTGCAACAGCCTATAGTAGTGAGCCGAAGGTACGGAACCGTATTGAAGCGCTGATGTAAGTACCAGTTGATGTAGATACCGACTGAAACCGGGAACTTTCTCGTCAGTTTAGCCCCGCCCCCAGCGGGGCTTTTTTCAGCGCAAGTCACCGCGCTCCCCTTTTTGCCAACACTGGCGCTGCTGGCCCAAGCTGTGAGCAGGCATGATATGTTCCCACTCTGTCCGCGCCGCACGATTCTCTTGGGCTCTCATTTCGTACCCGCAAGAGCGCCAATCCACGCGCCCACCAGACTTGCCTTTCCATTCCCACTGACAGCCACAATAGACGGTGCCGCGTTCGGAGCGATTCTGATCAAAATAGATGTCTTCTCGAGCTATCTGCTTGGCTTTGCTAAACGACGAAGCAAATTCCGCTGCGAGCGCTCCGTGTGCGAACGCAAGTGCGCAAATCAGAAGAAGGGTAAGACGAGCAATGGGTGCAAAACAGGCAGAAGGACGGTGCGACAAGCGAGTTAAGTGCATGATGACGAGCTTTCTTTTTAAAATGAATTTGTGCAGATTTATGACAGGACCGGAGTTTAAAGCAAAATTCTTGATTTCAAAGGATTTAGTAACTGAAGGGGGCATATATAAGCCCGTAACGAAAAATGACGTATGCTTGAGGGGAGATCATGGGTTTTGAGCGGTCAGGTTTTGATGTCAGGAATTCCGCAGTAACTCAGTTTCAAACCATTCAGAAATTTCTGCTGCAACATTTTGTTGAGCTGGGCCAAATTCTTTGGCGTTTTGGTTTTGCAGTTTTTTGGCGGCTTTCTTTTGCAAAAGTTCTCCACGCTGCTCAGCAAACACGGATGACAGTGTTTGCACCGGAATATCATAACCGTGTTCAGTATTGAGATGACGACGTAACGCCTTAAATTGATCAGGTAAAGGGGGATTCGTAAGAACCCGTTGTACGTCACCACTCAATATCTCGTGTTGCACTCCCCAAAATTTCACAGCAGCTATCCAATTTTCCGTAAACGAGTTAGTGCAGAATGTGAACGCTTTAGGGTGGCCTGCCGGTGGTTTCACGTTGAAGGCTGCTTGCCAAGAGTTCCTGCGATCTCTAAAAAAGTGGCAAGTGATGCAATGTACTCCGACACCACGAAAAGGTTTGGTTGTTGGGTGGTTTTGACTGACGAAAACCTGATATTGGTGCAGATAGCTGTCTGCCTGCCAGGTCGCTTCCTGCAATTCCGCTTTAAGTTTTTCATAGCGAAAATGAACGTCGGATTCGTTTTGGTTGTCGGAACGAGACGTTGAAAAGTAGGACTGCCGGTAGTTTTGGTTAAATGCGACGGTGACCCGAAAACCAATAAAACCGGAACCATGATCTCCGGGGGCGTAGTAACGAATGGCCATACTTATATCTTCGAAAGGGTTGGATTAACTGTAAATACTGTTCTGGATGTTCAAATGGATCTTTGCACTTTCCACTGCCTCAAGGGGGCAGCTAACCAAGGTACAACCTTCTGTCACGGACACAAGAGCTTGGTGCGGATAACTTTTAACTTGTAAATTGTAACTCAAGCCCACAGGGCGGGGCGCTATGTACTTCAAGGTGTTGAGACATTTATACTGAATTCTGACCTGCTTGCGTGACTGCACTCGATGTCGCAAGCATGGGCCGCCGGTCTTTCGTGCAGGGAAGGCCAGGGCGTTCTCGCTGGTGCAGATTGCTCTCTACCAAATATTCTACGCTGGTCCAATGGACGGCTTGTGCTTGCGAAATACCGCAAATCTCAAGCAAACCGAATGGACGACGTTTGGTATAACTAAAGATGTGGAGCTCTAAAGTATGCTCAGACCGCTCTACTTCTAAGGTTTAAAGGTTGCTTCACTTCATGCTGCGCTGTTTGAATATCGTTTCTGTATGGCCCCAGAGACAGTGCCAAGTTTTACAAAGGCTGAATTATTCCTGAAATAAATCCGCGTGCGTTCCAGTTCGGGTTAACTGCAATTCTTCGCCAACCACACAGTACAAAAGCAACCAGTCCGGTTCAATGTGCGCGTCTCGATAGCCCTTCCAGTTTCCCCGTAAAGGGTGATCCTGATAAGCTTCCGGTAAAGGCGTCTGGCGCATCAACAGACTGAGCAGCATCTTTAATTTGTCTAAGTCTTTGCCCCGTTTTCGGGCTTTCTTCACATCCTTCTTGAACTGGGTCGACTGTACTGGCGTCAGCATTACAATCCCAGATCGTCAAACAGCGCCTGCTCGTTACTGAAACGTTTGCCCTTGCCAGCTTCCAGCTCTTCCATAGCCTTGACGGTTTTAGTGTTGGGTACTTGCACCGAAAATGGCAATCGCTGTTCGTCGGCAATCCTTAGCATTAGCAAGCGTATGGCGTCTGACACGGACAGGCCCATAGCGTCTAAAGCGGCGGTAGCGCGGGCTTTAGTGTCACTATCGATGCGGGCGCGAACTACAGAATCAGTATTCATAAAGGCCTCGCGTTATTTGTAGTATCAGTGTAGCTACAAATTATCTAGGTTTTTTCAACTTAGCGCAAGCGAACTTCATCCACTTATAGATAATGTACAGTTGTGTCTAATAGACGGTCGTTTTCTGGACGTCCGCGTCATATCCTCAAAAACACCGATTTTCCTATTGTTTTGCGTCCAAGAATCACGTGCAAAAAACTATGACCAGAAAAGGCTCGTTTGATGATCATAGGATATGCACGTGTCAGTACTTAAGATTAAAATCCGGAGTTCCAGGTCGATGCTCTGGAGAAAGCCGGTTGCGAACAGATCTTTCAAGAAAAGTTTACCGGCAAGCTCCGGGAACGACCTGAGCTGTCGCAGTGTCAGCGTACCCTCCGAAAGGGCGACATTCTGGTGGTCTGGAAACTGCACATCGGCTTGCCCGTTCGCTGAAAGACCTGGTTGAAATAGTCCAGGAGCTCCATGATCGAGAAATCGGCTTCAAGTCACTGACGGAATCCATCAACACCACCAGTTCCGGTGGCCGCTTGGTGTTCCATATCTTCGGTGCCTTGGCTGAGTTTGAACACGACCTGATTTGGGAAAGGACGATAGCCGGATTGCAGGCAGCCCGGGCCCGAGGGCGAAAAGGTGGCCGAAAGCCAGCCATGTCAGACGCTGATGTAAAGAAGGCTGCGGCCATGCTGTTAGACCCGAACATCACGAAAAAAGAAGTGGCTGAAAACTTTGCTGTTAGTCGCACGACACTAAACGCTTCTCTTCAACGGCTGGTGCAGCCGATGGAATTAAACTGAGCACAAATATTTATTTTCTAGGCATGATGTTTTCTACTGAGCAACGGGTGAGCGGCTCGGTTAGGATGCCAAACAAGGAATCAAGAAGCCAAGCGATTACATGGCGATTCAGGAATAACTGGACTAAGATATTGTTAAATATGAGACTTTCCGCCGCGTGACGTAACAGAAAAGTGGCATTATCGAGAACGAACTTTTCTGCAATATCGTGGAATGCGGTGTAGCCACCGTCAACCACTTCTGATCCTTTTGGAGTGATTCGATACGATGCTTAAAACTAGCTGCTTTCTGCTTTCACTCATACTGCTAAACGGGTGTGCATCCTATTTACCTTATTCGGAACCTGAATCGAATTATGATGAGTTTGAGAGGTCCTGGAAAGTCACATCTACTCGCTGGGGGACGGATCGAAGCAATATTGGACCTAACCCATCTTTTATTAGAGCATTTCTTGATGAAGATGGTTCAGTCAATACCCAGATTTATGCCCGTATCAAAACCAACGATTCCATGCGGCCAGATTATGCACTGAGTTTGGAAGGAAAGCGCTATAGAGTCACTGAAGTTGGCTCTGATGTCACCTGTGTAAGTTCTTCCAATTGTTACTGGACACAAGATGTTATAGTTTTTATCGATTATCATGAAATCGCCAACCTCATCGATAAAAATGGAGACTTCAAATTAAGAGTCTACGGGCGAGTGCCCCCAGAAGATGTTTTAGTATTAGCATGTCAGTTTTGGGAAATTACCAAAGAAATTTTAAAAATTAAAAACGTCGATGCTGGTGAGAAACTGAGCCACGTTGGAGCATCATGCTCGGCGTAAAGCCTAACCCGCGCGGGCGCTGCGGTGCCCGCTCAATTGCGCCTCTGGCTCCATTTCAAGATCGCGCATGCAACAAGCGTTATGCAAAAGGGTGAATTCATGAGCCATAAAGAAAAAATCCATGAACTATTCGATACGATGGTTCTGGAGATGGCCGCTTTTATCAAGGAGTCAGAAAGTGCGTTTACCGGAGGGTGGGTCCCGGCTACCTATATCAAGGATCAGCTTAATCTGAAAAAATCGGCGTACCCTCAAGGCAATAAAATAGATAACGACACGGGATGGTTATTTGCAACAATGGCTCGACACCTGCAGGACAGAAACGCCGTAGCATTTAAGAAGGAGGGCAACCGATCGTACTATAGGTCAATATGAGATCTTGCATCCTGGATAACAATCACGGCAACGCCTACTTAATTGCGGCTCTGCCTTCATCTAAAAGTTGTGCAATATTTTTAATATTAAATAAAAAATTTAGGTTTTGTATATGAATATTAATGCGGTTTTAGTGTTGATTTTTGCTTTGGCTCCTAACTTAACGAAGGCGGGAACTGAGATAGTCGAAGTAAACTCAAATTGGTTAGTTGGTGTAACAGTTGATGATTTCACGGATAAGAAAGAATGCACCGTATCTCCATATAATAGAAATTATAATGGCGATGAAAAAATATATATAAAAATAAATAGCGCAATTTTGGATGGTGATTTTTTTGCACTTATTGATGCGGGTGAATATATTAATAATATAGGTGTAAAGTATAGAGTTGACAAAAACCCTCCTGTTCAACTTGGAGAGGGATATAAATACCCAAAGTATTCCGATATTTATGTAGTGGATGGAAGTGATTATGAAGAAATGATTTCAGCATTTAAATCTGGAAATGAAGTTATTTATCAGTTTACCTCTAAAA
>Ga0306907_1000348_pt1 | contig 21383 bp, 16 predicted proteins | sample AntRauTorcE11898_FD_190415 | JGI IMG/M metagenome (GOLD analysis project Ga0306907, IMG submission 190415) | Saline lake microbial communities from Rauer Islands, Antarctica - Metagenome Torckler E11 #898 (v2) (version 2) | ecosystem: Environmental > Aquatic > Non-marine Saline and Alkaline >... | reverse complement strand
GCTTTTTTGATTAATGGACTGCTCGGCTTTTTTATTTTAATAGCTATTATTGGTCTCCCTTCTCACCTCAGTAAGAACCTTGAGCCCGAACGAGCCTCGCTCATATTTTCGAAGCCGGTCAACCGCACGGAATTTTTCTTTTCAGAATTTGCTGCCGTCATCACCGTTACCTTTTTCTATACGCTCATAACCGACATTATACTGGCCGTTTTGTTAGCGGCCAAAGCCGGCATTTTCCCCTATGAATTATATCTGGCCATCCTGCTATATATCCCGCTCTACGTTTTCGTCATTTATGTTTCAATCGTACTTTTGCTCCTCCTCACCGGCTCCCATTTAGCCAGCGTGCTTATTGCCTATCTGCTCATAGCCCCGATATCCGGCTTCCTGTTTCAGGCTGAAACATTTCTAAACTTGATGGGCTGGAACTCCGACCTCATGGTTCGCTTTACTGATGGTCTCAGCTATTTAATACCCAGTACCGCCGGTGTTGATAAATTACTTGCAGGCTTTGGCGGACCACCCCCGGAGGGCAGTAATGTGGATGTTGACCAAATGATGTCGGGCATTTTGTATGATGGATTTGCTGCGTTCGACTGGCAACTTTTCGGTTTCGTGCTGGTTTCCTGCCTGCCGTTTTTTCTGCTCAGCTACTACCTGATGCGCCGAAAGCAATTTTAAAGAATAGAACGCGGATAACACGAATTTACGGGATTTTCGCAGATAAGAACATAAAATCTGTGATTATTTGCTTAACCCGCGCAATCTGTGTTCTATTTTCAATTCCGAATCAGGTACTGAAACTTCACAAAAAATTGTCGGTTGGTCTGCCGATAGGTATTCAACCCACCTGTACTTCCCGGTCGGTTAAGAAAATTCGTCATTCCCATAAAAAACTTGGTGAAAGGATTGAGTTCGTAATTCAAAAGAGGGTAGACCTGAATTTGATCACTGAACGAATTGTACTGGGTAATCAGTCGAAGGTACCATTCGCGAGAAAAATTAAACCGCCCGGTCATGCGATTAATCATCCGTTCGCTTATATCTTTCGTGCTAAGACTCTCAGGGTGCGCTTACTGCAATATTTGTAGAATATTAAACTGCTGATACGTAATATCGTACGGTTCCAGAAGATCTTTAATTATTCGGAGAGTTACATTCAAACCATTGCCGAACGGCGCGGCCGCTTTGGTAGAGTAGCAGAGGCCATTGCCCGTCACCCCGATAAGCTGGGCATAGGATTGGGCGAAGATACCGGGCTGATTATCACAGAAGGCAATATTTGTAAAATTATAGGCTCCGGCATGTTAATACTGTTCGATGGAAGCAATTTATCTCATAACAGGTATGAAAGCCTAAAGGATAATGTGTGCATTTCGCTGGCCAATTTAACGGTTAATATTCTGGCCACTCAGGACACCTATTATCTTTCCGAAAGGCGAGCGGAAATTTGTTACACCCCCGAAAATCACAAAAAAGAAGTCAGTAAATTGCAGTAGAACAGTTGCGGGCATTTTTCATGCCCCGGTGCATGCACTCGGTGCTAAACGGCATGGCAATATTTCGCTGCGCATCCACAGCAATAAGCCCGCCCTCCCCGCCCAGTTTTTATATTCGTCGGTTGATTACTTCTTCGGCCGCCTGTTCGAGACTCAACCCTTTGTATTCAATCAAGGCGGAAACATCATAGGCCGCCAATCCGCAGATGAAAAATTCTCCGTAGCCGGTGCAGGAGACTGCACCGCTGTTATTTTGGCATACGTTCCTGCCCCAATTATAGGGCTATCGCCAATACGCCCCCAGGCCTTGTTGGTTAGCCCGCCGGTAGAAGTGGCCGCAGCGACATTTCCATCACCATCAGCCGCAACCGCGTCCACCGTACCAAATTTTTGGTCGCTCTCGGATGAATGATCCAGCTTCACCTCACCACTACCCTTAAGATCCTGCCGCAGTTGGGTATCGAAGTAGGATGAAGATTTAAATTCCAGGCTTTACTTAAGAGCAAATTCAGTTGCGTCTTCCCCCCTAAAAAAACATATTGTGTGTTTTCTATTACAGCTTTAGCAAGCAGTACGGGGTTTTTAACGCCTTCAACTCCTGCCACCGCACCGGCTTTACGTTCGGCGCCTTCCATGAGGGCGGCATCCATTTGATGTTTACCCTTTGCGGTAAAAACGGATCCCTTTCCGCCATTGAACAGTTCGCAATCTTCAAGGATGCATACGGCCCGGCATACTGCTTCCAACGCTGAGCTATTATCGGTTAGCATAGCAAAGCCGCCGTCCAGCGCCTGCTGTAAGGTTTGAAAGTATTTTTTTATTTCGGGCTTCTTCAGTGATTCGGTAATGATTCCAGATCCTCCGTGTATGGCAATGGCGGGTGTATTCATGCTTGAAAAATGATTGACTAAATGCCTGAATTTAAATTATAAAATACAACTAAAATCCAAACGAACTACGTAATTACAAAAATAGCCTCTCAAAAAAAGATTCAAGAGGCTATTTTGCTAAATATATTTTATTCAATTGGGGTACTATGGGTTATTGGATGGCTTATCCGGGCGATTCGGGTTGTTGCGTGTATCTTTAGTTTTATTGTCGGTTTCAATTTTCTCTGAAGTATCCGAGCTACTTTCATTCCGGTATCGGCTTAACATATGCTCCATTTGCTTGCCGGCGGCTTCGCGGCCGCCCAGGCCAAATGATAATGCAAAAGCTACAGCGGCGGCACCCAGCGTTAAGCCGAAAGCAAGGGTAACGATTTCGTTGGCAATGCCCATAGTACGCAGGGCAATGGCAATAAAAAGACCCAATACGGTGTAACGGGCAATGGCGGCCACGGTTTTTCCGCTCCGGGCCGAATCGGATAGCGATTGATAAGCAATATTTGCCAGGTAATTTCCAATAGCTATTATCACCAAACCAAACACAATTTGGGCCGATAGCTCCAGGAGTTCACCCAGCATATTGGAAATGCCGTACAGGTTTACTTTGTCTAAGGCTGAGACCACCCCAAAAAACATGATAAAAAAGAAGAGTAATTTCCCGGTTACTTCTGACAGGGAGTTATTGTTGCCGATAGCTTTTTTTAACCCCATTTTTTCCGGAAGGCGGTCTGCACCCATATTTTTCAAAATGTCGGTAACAATGGGAGTGATAAATCGGGCAATGGCATAAAAGACAACAAGAATAATAGCGGCGGCTAAAATATCCGGGATGGCAGCAAGCAGGGTGTCCAGCATATTGGTGGCCGGCTCTGAGATAGCGTTTATTTGCAGGGCATCCAGCGCTACGATCAAAACAGGCACAAAGATTAAAACAAAGACAATTTTTTGGATAATATTGCCCAGAGATACATTACCCTTTAAGCCGAAACGCTCTGAAGCTGCCTGTAAAGAGGAAACCAGTCCGCCTACGAGCTCCGCGGCAATTTTGGCCAGTAAATAACCGGCAAAACCAATAATGGCGGCTGCGATAAGGTTGGGAATAAATACCAGAAACACATTCACCATGTTCTGCAGCGGCTCAAGCACGCCTTCAACATTCAGGATGCTAAGGGTTACCAGCAACACGATAATTACAATGATATAGTAAACGAATTTGCTGATGATGCTTTCCAGATTCATCTTCATGCCGCCCTTTTTGGCGGTATGTTCATTTAAATTGGCTTTGCCCAGCCCGGCTTTCACCAATTTTCTGATGACGCTGGCAATGATAAATCCAATAATAAGTATGAGGATAGCACCCAATACATTTGGGAGATAGTTGACAATTCCCTCTAAAAAAGATTCAAAATAATTATTCATGGTATTTTTGTTTAGATGTGGTTATTGCTAAGTAAGAAATAAAATCCCGGGAGAAACCACAGTTTTTTAAAGTTGCGTCTCTCTTTAGTCAGATCTTTAATTTCTGCAATTTGCAATTATTATCGGGGGGTAATCTTGAATCAACCCGAAAAATTTGTGGAGATATGTTTATAGTGAGTGAACGATTTTTATCATTTTATGAGGGGTTCATCGTTTCTTCACGTCTCCTGTTATAATCATCTTCAACCAGTGCAGGATTTGACCGCGCCGTTGCCATGCCACCTGCGAAAGAAGCAATGGCGCCAAGAATGAATACAACGAAGGCAATCAAACTAAAGGTTGCGAGCCCATCGGCCAGTTGATCGCTGTATTTTTCTAATTTCTGTTTAGCATCTTGATAGATATTCTCTACTGTTGTGATTGCCTGATCTATACTTTCATTCCATTCGTCAACAGTTTGCTCTATTTCCTGCTCGCTTAGATCGGTATTTTGCACTAAATAATTTTTCATACCCTCTTTGTCAAGATAGTCGCCTTCTACGCTCACATCTAAATTCCCGTTGTCATCAAATTCAACTGACAAATCATTAAAAAACTCATCAATATTTCTGTCAATATTGAGCTCTTGCCAGGTTTGGTTTAAATCCGCAGTTGCTTCATTGATGGCTTGGTTTACATTTTCAGAAGCATCATCCGGGAGAATATTATATCGCTCGGCCTTTTCAATCAGGTCCAAAGCTTCATCGCGCATATTACTCAAGGATAAAGGTTGGTCTTGCTGTTGTTGCTGTTGATTATTGACCTGCACGACAATTTTTTGGCGTTGATTATCACCCGAAAAAATGGATGAAACCGTTCCGGTTACGCCTGCTATGATGGAGCCTACCGTTGTAACTAAAAAGAACACGGATACGGCGGCGTATAAACACCAGCTTAAAAAGCCGTGTAATCCCCCGTCCGTTTTTGATACATAACCCGCCATGCGACCGGCAACCATGCCACCGGCAAATAAAGCAATCAGGTTGGAGACACCCCACCAAATAATAGCACCCGTACCTAAACCCGACAACGGGTTGGTTTCTGTTAAGGGATCAATGGCAGCAAAGCCTAAACCCAAGCCTAATAAGTTGAGCAAAATGGCTATCGCCAATGCGGTTATCCCACCCGCAAAGACCGCGCTCCATGAAATGGTGGGAATGGTTCTTCTTTCGTCTATATTATAGGTAGCCATGGTGTGATACCTTAAATGAGTTTAACTTGGAGATACTAAAAGAAGGAATTCCCTTTTACTAAGCGATTTTTTCTATAAATAAAATCTACTAAATAAATAAGTATAAATCAAATCTACTAAATAAATAAGAAAGAGGAGGTAACAAATTATGTTATTTTCTTGTAGCAAAAATTTTGATGGTAGATCTTGTAACTTATGGTAGATGTTCATTGCCTTAGTTAAACAAAGACATACATAAATTAGTTATGGATTTCTTTCTTATTGTTATCGGATCTGCATTAATTATCGCGGGTTTCATCGGTTCTATTTTGCCGGTAATGCCCGGGACACCCCTAAGTTATGCAGGGTTGCTGGCATTGCAGCTCACTTCCGCTCATCCGTTCAGCACTTCATTTTTGGTTATTTGGGCACTGGTGGTAGTCGCTCTGATACTACTCGATAATGTTATTCCGGCCTGGACGACAGAACGAGCCGGTGGTTCATCCTATGGAGTTTGGGGAAGTATAATTGGCTTGGTCGTTGGTTTCTTTTTCCCGCCTTTGGGTATTATTTTAGGTCCGCTGGCCGGTGCATTTATCGGTGAGATTATTTCCGGACAGACTACGGACAGGGCCCTGAAATCAGCTTGGGGCTCCTTTGTTGGTTTGCTGCTTGGTATGCTAATCAATGTGATTGCCGCCGGAATGATGGGGTATTATTTCTTTATAAATATTTGAGGGAATACTCTATTATAATTGATCAGGCTTACACTCTATCATCTACTATAATATAGGTCAAAATCTGTATCGCGGTGTATTCTTCCCGTCATTGTATTTATCCGGTTTGCAGTTACATCCCATTAAAGAGTGATCACCTTCTTCATTCAGCAAAGTTTGGATGGAACAGCTATCCCTGCACTTTTACATACAATTATAAACCTTTTACTTTTTTTGAGGATACTTTTTTCGCTAAAGTGGCCAGAAGATAATATTTTAGGGAGCTTAAAAAGCTAAAGTTCTAATCAGCAGTACAAAAACCCGAAGCTCAAAACTATACTTGAAAACGTTCTCCATTTGTTTTTGTTTAATTTTGATATCAGCTTCTGTAGCATGTGGTCAACAGCAGGATACATTACTAAATACCGTTACCCAGCGCCAGCCTATACAGGCAATTCAACTTGGTGGTAATACGATTGAAATGGACGGCAGGTTGGATGAGCCGGTTTGGCAAACAGTGCCGGCCGCCACCGGCTTTATCCAGCGCGAACCGGATGAAGGAGCCGCAGCATCAGAGGAGACCGAGGTCTATTTTCTTTATGATGACACCTACCTCTACATAGGCGCGCGCATGTTCAGCGAAAATCCTTCTGCAATACGCGCACAGGTCAGTCGGCGTGATAATACCGGCAATTCGCAGCGGCTGGTTATCGCGCTCGATACCTTTTTAGACAGGCGCACTGCCCATAGTTTTGTAGTTACAGCTTCCGGGGTGCGTGCGGACTATTTTCAGCCCGAGGACGAGATGAATTTCAGGAGCCGCGACTACACCTTTGATCCCGTCTGGACGGCGGAGGCCCATATTGATTCACTCGGCTGGACGGCCGAGATGCGCATCCCTTTTTCGCAGCTTCGGTTCAATAATCAACAGGAGCAGGTTTGGGGACTCAATATCAATCGCTTTATTACCCGTAAAAACGAAGATGTGTTCTGGGAGCTGGTACCCCAAGATGAAACCGGCTGGGCTTCCCGCTTCGGCACACTTAGGGGGATAAAAAATATTGTGCCGAAACGCAGGCTGGAACTGGTTCCATATGTGGCGGGTAATTCGCTCATCACCAACCCTGCGGCAAACAATCCTTTTGTTGATGAGGTGAATTTTGAAGGCCGTATAGGGGGCGATATCGAATACGGCCTCGGACCTAACTTAACGCTCAACGCCACGGTTAACCCTGATTTTGGGCAGGTAGAAATAGATCCCGCCAATGTTAATTTATCAGCTTTTGAAACCATTTTTGAAGAAAAACGCCCCTTCTTTACTGAAGGCCAGCAGGTCTTTGATGTGACCGGCGGCGGGCGTGAAACCTATTTCTTTTCCCGGCGTATCGGGGCGTCGCCCTCACTCAATCCCGGTGCGGACTTTTCTGAAGACATTTCCAACACCTCTATACTGGGTGCCTCTAAGGTAACCGGCCGGCTGCCTTCGGGCCTCTCAGTGGGAGCTATCTCTGCGGTTACGGCAACTGAGCAGGCGCGCGTCTTTGACGTCCGCGCCGATGAGTTTGACGAGGTGAAGGTAGAACCGTTAACCAGTTATAACGCCCTTCGGCTGAACCAGGAACTGGGGCCGAATGGCTCAACGGCCGGTTTTATCCTTACGGGGGTGTATCGAAACGTGGACGAGAATAGCGATTTGTCTGAAATCTTGCATCAGTCTGCTATCACCGGGGCGGGCGATTGGAATATACGATCCCAAGACGGAAAGTATGAGGTGACGGGTGATGCCGGTTTCAGCTACGTGTCCGGCTCGAAGCAAGCCATTTTGGAAACGCAACGGTCCAGCACGCACTATTTTCAACGCCCGGATGCCTCGCACGTTTCTGTTGATCCTGATGCCACTTCGTTGACGGGTTTTCGCGGCAGTCTTGAACTGTCTAAAAACTCGGGCAGGCATTGGCTCTGGGAAATTGGCGGGAGTACAAAATCACCCCGCTTTGAGGCCAATGATCTCGGGATTCTGTTTCAGGCTGATGAGTTTAGCACAGAGGCGGAGTTGACGTACCGGGAAAACACGCCGGGCAACTGGTACCAGGGATATCGGTTTGAGTTGGGAACGGAACTGGGATGGAACTATGGCGGCATTCGAAAGCAAAATGAAATTGAGCTGGAAGGGGCCGTAGAATTGAAGAATTTTTGGGGTGCCTCGTTGTCATTTCAGTTAAGACCCCGAGCGCTGAGCGACCGCCGAACCCGGGGTGGACCATTGATGCAGCAGGCGCGCCGATCGCAAGTGCAGCTTGGGGTATCAACCGACCGGAGCAATAAGGTTTTTGGCCGGCTTTTTACCTCCTATACTACCGATGAACTGGGTGGCTATGATCTGGGCTTTTTTGGAGCATTACGTATTCGGCCCGGCGGTAATTTTGAATATTCGCTGGAACCGCGCTATTCCATACAAACGAATCCGCAACAGTACATTACCACACAGCAAGGCGGTCCGGCCGCAACCTTCGGGAATCGCTATATCTTTTCTACCATAGATCGGTCTACCCTTTCCATACAGTTTCGGGTCAACTATGCTTTCAACCCGGACTTAACCCTCGAGCTTTTTGCCGAGCCTTTTGTTTCAACCGGAAATTTTCGCAATCCCGGACAATTGCCCAAACCCCGCGCGTTGTGGTTAAACCGGTTTGATGTACAGGGCAAAACAGCAGACGGTGATTTTATAGTTCGGGATGGTAACCAGGAATTTGAAGTAGAAGATCCCGATTTCTTTATTAAATCATTCCGGAGCAATCTGGTGCTGCGCTATCAGTGGAGACGGGGCAGCACCTTCTTTTTGGTTTGGCAGACCGACCTTTCCGATGAGCGTGATCTTGCCCGTTTTGCTGAACCGGGCGATCTTTTTGATACCTTTTTGCTCGGCGGCAACAACATCATTGCAATCAAGTTTGATTATTACCTTCCAATTTAATTCCCAAAAACGAGGCGTCCGGCTTTTTTAGTGATGCGAGATCAATAGCGTCCTAAACGTTGGAAATGCATGATGATTAATCGGATGGATAGCATTAAAACTATAGGAAATATACCCCTCTTTTTCGTCAGTGTAGCCATAAAAAGCCCCTGAGCGCGCAAAAGATTAGATGCCGGTTCGCTTTTTATGGCGATTGGGTTAGGTTTTTGTAAAAAACCGTACCCAAACACCTTCGAAAAAGGACCTTTTCGCCATAGGCATCCCTTCGGGGCTTTTGGTTCGTTTTCTTTGGGTCAGCAAAGAAAATGAACAAGACCATTGGAGGAAAACTCATGGGCTTAAAAACCGTATTCCGAAATAATGACCTTTTAGAATAGCCAAAGAACACTTTTTTCTATTTGAAAAACGTTTTGGACACTACTGATCCGAGATCACCAAAATTTTGCTCCGCAATACGCTGCCTGTCATCCTGTTCTGTTTATTGCAACAATTGGCAGTATTTATATTTAAATTGGTTTCAAAATTTATAGTGTAATTTAAACTACTACGTTATGGCTGATAAACAAGATCTTGACTTCACTTACAGTACCATTGATAAAATTTTCCGCCTAAGTATGGGGGAGATGGGTGATTTCAGCGGGGCCATGTATAACGGAGATTTCTCCATGACCCTTGAAGAAGCCCAGGAAAACAAGCACCGTTATATTGTTGAGAACCTGAACATCACCCCGGAAAGCCGCGTGCTGGATATGGGTTGTGGATGGGGGCCCCTGGTTTCGTATATATCGAATGAGGTAGGCGCCGATTGCATCGGTCTAACGCTATCGGAAGGGCAGGCAAAGGCATGCCAAAAAAACGGGCTTGATGTTCATATCAAAAACTGCCTGGAAGTGACGCCCGATGATTTCGGAACCTTTGATGCGGTGGCCTCGCTGGGTGCGTTTGAACATTTTTGTTCGGTGGCAGAATATAAAGCAGGTAAGCAGGAAGAAGTGTATCAAAAGTTTTTTCAGACCGTATATGATTTACTGCCGCCCGGCGGGAGGCTATTTCTGCAGACCATGGTATTTGGTAAAAACATGATTGATTACGAAGATATTGATGACCAAGCTCCCAAAGGCTCGGCTGCACATGTACTTGCCCTCATGGAAAAACAATTCCCGGGATCCTGGTTGCCTTATGGGTCGGAAATGGTGATTGAAAATGCCGAACCGCAATTTAAGTTGATTAGCAAGAACAGCGGCCGGCTCGACTATATTGAGACCATCGGAGAATGGGAAAAAAGATATCGCGCATTTGATCTTGAAAAATACGCCTTTTTCCTGTCGTTGATACCAAGGTATTTGACGGACAGTAACATCAGGGCCTTATTTAGTACCAGCCCCAATAAAATCTGTTTTGAACGTGAAATCTTCGAACACTATCGCATGGTCTTTGAAAAAGTGGATTAAGGGAATTCCGCCCAAGTCCGTCTTTTGGCAGAGTCAATCAAAATGGTTTCTTAAAATCTCCTCTTCAGGGAATACGCTTGGTGATTACTGTTTATGGATGTCTATCCGGTTTTGTTGCGCCGCAGCAGAATCCCATTTCAGGGCTCTGCGAGACTGTAGGTAAAAGCCAATTGCCAGCCCGTTTTTGCCACGCAGCGGGAACTTTCTCTAAACAGGATGAAGCAGATTTTATTACATTTATTTTATAATTTATACTGATGTTTAAGTATGTTTATATTAATAATTCACTCGTGAAAAAAATAACCAGAAATAAACCGTGTCTGCAACTACCATTTCATTTAAGTCTAAAGACAAAAAAAATTTCGCCAAAGAAATGAAAGGTGAAGTACATAACTACTTCACCGAAAATAACATTTCCAAGCACGCCGACGGGCAAATGATATTAAAGACCATTGTCCTGCTCTCCCTTTATTTCGGCGCTTATGGTCTTGTTTTAAGCGGCTGGTTTGGTCTTGCGGGAATGGCGCTGTTATGTTTTTGTATGGGTATTGGAATGGCAGGTATTGGCTTTTCAGTTTCTCACGATGCTTTACACGGGGCATACTCATCAAATAAGACCGTCAATAAATTGTTGGGATATACTTTTGACCTCATGGGAGCCAATGGCTATATCTGGAAGATTACACACAATATCATTCATCACACCTATACAAATATTTACGAGCACGATGAGGATTTAGAAGTAGCAGAATTTATCCGGCTCTCACCCAATGCAGAATTTAAAAGGGTTCATCGCGCGCAACATATTTTAGCGTTTATTGCCTACGGCTTTGCCACGCTTTTTTGGGTGTTTGTGAAAGATTATAAATACTTTTTTCAATCCACTCTTGGGCCTTATGAAAATAAGTCCCACCCTGCTTCAGAATGGATTACATTGATAGTTACGAAAGTATTGTACTATGGTTATATGCTGGTGCTGCCCTATATTTTACTGCCCATTACCTGGTGGCAATTGGGGATAGGATTTTTGATTATCCATTTTACAGCCGGTGTTATTTTGGGGATAATATTTCAGTTGGCACATGTTGTGGAGGGTCCTGATCATCCTACAGAAAATGAAGAGGGCAATATTGAAAATGCCTGGATTATTCACCAGATGGAGACTACCTCAAATTTTGCTCATAAAAATAAACCGTTATGCTGGTATATAGGCGGACTCAATTATCAGATTGAGCATCATCTTTTTCCCAAGATTTGCAGCGTTCATTATCCCCAAATAAGCCTGATTGTTCAAAGGGTAGCCAAAAAATATAATGTGCCTTATCATTACCAAGAAACACTTACTGTTGCCGTGAAATCGCATTATCATACCCTGAAGAAATTCGGGAATCCCGACCAGCAGGAGTGATATGTGATGCAAAAAATTTCGATGCCATTATTGGCCAGAATGATTCACAGCTTGTGAAAGCATTGCGCTTAATACAGGAAAAGTTGGTAGATTCTGCGAATTAAAATAAGTGTTTCCCGGTTTCAGTGATTCCATCACTCCGAGTGATGGAATCACTGATGTGTATCACTCTTCAATAGATTTGTTGTTGCCATTTTCATCATCCCCGGAATTCCTTTTCATTTTTGACCCCATTCCCTTAAATACATCCAGCAGCTCCATGGGCAGCGGCAGCAGTGCGAATGTTGCATTTTCTTCGCTGATCTCATTCATGGTTTGCAGAAATCGTAGCTGCAGGGCCATAGGGGCTGTTTCCATTAACTTTGCGGCATCTACCATTTTTTGGGCGGCCTGAAATTCCCCTTCGGCGCTAATTACTTTCGCGCGGCGGTCGCGTTCGGTTTCGGCCTGATTTCGTATTCAATAAGGTGCACGGTTGCCTGATTCCAGGCAGGATTTGACAAGGTTCCGGTAATATCGAAATCTGCGCTAAGTGCGGTCGGTTTTAGCGTTTTTCGTTTGGCCTGGCCGGAATTTTGCGCAAATACATGAGCGCTTGTAAAAATTGCAATAAAAAAATATGCGGCGGCAATTTTGATGGAGACAGACAAAGGTTGCATTAATAGTGAATAATTTTTCACAATTTAATTTTGGGTGACTTATCGTACGAATTTTAAGTGTATTGTTTCATTAAAAACTGTAATGATTTTTTCTGTAAGGAATCGGCTTGGTGATGGTCTTACTATAAAAGCCAACTAACCAAATTCTATTATGTCTGAAGAAACCTTTGAAGCCCACGATTTTATGAAGCGAACGGTTAAAGAGATGCAGCCTGATGAGCAGCCGCGCGAAAAGCTGACCGCCCACGGCGGCGAGGCTCTTTCCGATGCGGAGCTCTTGGCTATTTTGTTACGCACCGGCAGCCAAAAAATGAATGTCATCCAAACGGCGCAGGCGCTGCTCGATCATTTTGGCGGGCTCCGCTACTTGGCGCGCAAAAGCTGGCAGGACATGAAGGTAATTCCCGGCATGGGCAAAGTAAAATCACTCACCCTTCAGGCAGTTTTTGAACTTTCCCGCCGCCTTGAAATTGCCGGACTGGGCGAACAAATACAGATCAGCTCTCCCAAAGACGCCGTTGCCTATTTCGGGCCCAAGCTCCGCGACCTCACCAAAGAGGTATTTATCGTGGCCTTTCTTAACAATGCCAAAATTGTGATGGGTTATAAAAAAATCAGTTCAGGCGGCTCTACGGCTACCATCGTTGATCCGGCCGAGGTGATGCGTCAGGCGGTAATGAATGAAGCCAATAGTATTTTGCTCGTTCATAATCACCCCAGCGGCAACAAAAAAGAATCGCGCGCCGATATCCAGCTCACCAAACGCCTGCGCAAAGCAGGAAAGCTGCTGGGTATTCCGGTGGATGATCATCTCATCATTGCCGGTGATGGGTTTACGAGCTTTAAAACCAAAGGCCTTATTACATAGAACGCGGATGAGACGGATCATGTAAATATTCACAGATAAAGCATGTTAAAATGTTGCATGAAGCAACGACTGGTAAAATTTTAGGCTGCTTCTACAAAGTTTATAACACTTTAGGATTTGGCTTTTTGGAAAACGTATACGAAAAATCGTTGTGCATTGAACTGCAAAACAGAGGGATGACTTACAAGCGTCAGTGCCCAATTGACGTTTACTATGATAGTACCAAGGTCGGTAATTACTATGCAGATATAATTGTAGATGATACTATCATTTTAGAGCTGAAAGCATCGAAAAAACTTCTTCAAGCACACGAATATCAACTAATAAATTATTTAAAAGCGACTGATATAAACGTGGGCTTGCTTCTAAACTTTGGGAAAGAACCAACGTTCAAACGGAAAATTTACACATAATACTTCCGCGCTTTTCCGATAAATCAGTTTTATCTGCGTTCTATTGATGATAGATATTGCAGGCTGAAATGTCTTATATTCATGTTGAATGAATTGATGATCAAAATTCAACGAATGAAGTCCTATTTAAGAAAAATTATCAGCGAAGCGCTGTCAAAACTCGATATTGAATCTCAGAGCCAGCCTGAAATACAGCTCGAAAAACCCAACGACCCCTCCCACGGCGATGTCTCCGCCAATATTGCCATGCTGCTTGCGGGTGCGCTGCGCGATAATCCCCGGAACATAGCACAGCAGATCATTGACAATTTGGAATATGATTCTGATAAAATCACCGCCGTTGAAATTGCGGGTCCGGGATTTATCAACTTCCGTTATGCGGAGAATTATCTGTATGATGAATTGCAAACTGTTCTTGACAAGCAGGATAAATTTGGCAAAACAGATTCGCTAAACGGACAAAAAATACTGGTGGAATTTGTGAGTGCCAACCCTACCGGGCCGCTTACGGTTGGACATGGCCGCAACGCCGTACTGGGGGACACCATTGCACGACTGCTGGAATGGACCGGCGCCGAGGTCGATCGCGAATACTATTTCAACAATGCCGGCCGCCAAATGCGTGTGCTCGGCCAGAGCGTGCAGGCGCGCTACCAAGAGCTCATGGGCTGGGAACATTCTTTTGATATATCCAAAGATGGCTATCAAGGCGAATACATTATTGCCATTGCCAAAGAGTTGGTAGAAGAACACGGAGAAAATCTCAAAGACACAAAAAACATCACCCCATTTAAAGAGCGCGCAGAAGCCGCTATATTTCAGGATATCCGTCAAACCCTGGACCGCATGCATATTGAAATGGATTCCTACTTTAATGAGCACGAACTGTATGATGACGGTTCCATCAACCAAACGGTAGAAATACTTCGGAAGAAAGGATTAGCGTATGACAAAGATGGTGCCACTTGGTTCAAAACCACCGAATTTGGAAAAGATAAGGATACGGTACTCATCAAAAGCAGCGGCGAGCCCACTTACCGCCTGCCCGATATTGCTTACCACGCCAATAAATTGGACCGCGGCTACGACCAGTGCATTGACGTTTTCGGGGCCGACCATATTGCCACCTACCCGGATGTGCTTGCGGGTATTGAAGTGCTGGGATATAATCCCGGCAAAATTGACGTGGTGGTGTACCAGTTTGTGACGATCGTAGAAGACGGCAAACCCTATAAAATGAGCACCCGCAAAGCCAATTTTGTAACGCTTGATGAACTGATGGACGAAGTGGGCGCTGACGTGACCCGCTTTTTCTTTTTGATGCGCTCGCCTAATACCCATCTCGAATTCGACATTGCCACTGCCAAAGAAGCCGGCGAAAAGAACCCCGTATTTTATCTGCAATATGCCCACGCGCGCATCCACAGTATTTTGCGCAAGGTTGAAGACGAATACAATTTTGAGAGCAAACCCGAGCTTGATTTGCTAACCCATGAGAGCGAGGTACAACTCATCAAAACGTTGATACGCTTCCCGGCCATGATTGGTAGTGCCGCCGAAAGCCGCGAGCCCCACCGACTCATCAATTTTTTGGAGGATCTTGCATCCGATTTTACTTCCTTCTATCACGACTGCCGCATTTTAGGAGAAGAAGAGAAACTCGTTCAGGCACGGGGCGCATTAGCAAAAGCCGTAGCACAAGTATTGGCCAATGGATTAGGAATTTTGGGGATTTCAGCGCCAGAACAAATGTAGCTCGACATTTATGTTCAATCTTGATTCGCGAGATAAATCTCGCGCTACAATTTATAGAAAATTGATACGCCGGAGCAGATGTAATTTTGGGGGTTGAAGGTTGGAAGTTGCAGGTTAATATTCACCCTGTAAAACTTGAGCCTTCAACTCGCAAAGAGCGGAATATGCTTTCTCAAAAAAAAATTTTGAGCTGTTTTATTTTATATGAGTCATGGGTACGGTTTTTTCAAAATCTCCCGCCCGCATACGGCAGTAATAAATTCCGCTGGCCAAGCCGGAAGCATCGAACACTTCATCATGAAAACCCGGGCTCATTTCTGTATCAACCATTACAGCCACTCGTTGGCCAATACTGTTAAAAATTGAAATTTTTACATTCGAGGTCGCCGCAATATCATACTTAATAGTGGTCGTGGCATTAAAAGGATTGGGGTAATTTTGGGACAGGCTGAATGTATCGGGTACGCCGGAGGGTGGTTCTATTTCTTCAGACTTAACCGTTAATTCAAAACGGGCATCGTCGGCATCATTGTTTCTTAATTTAGGTTTCCCACCATCATTCGATTTTCTCGGTGTGTTGACTTCAAAATCATATCGTGATGTCGCATTCATCTCAACGGTTTGATTTGTTTTTCGATCATAAAGTGTTGCTCTCCAGTTATCAGGGAATTGATTAAAGTCCCAACTCATTTCGTATGAACCCGCTTTTGTGGCATTAAAATCCAACTGAAAAGCCTGTGGATTCCTAATCTGCCATGATCGAGCTTCATTGGAAAGGCGCACATCTTCGTTCTTTTCATTTTTTCCCTGAAAAGCAAGTGATGCAAACGAAGTTGACAGCGAACCTAACTCTTGCATGTCACCCGCATCGTAAGCTTCCTTACCACCTTTGTAAAAAACCGCAACCGTATTATCATCGATAAGTTCTTCTCCGGTAACTTCAAAGCGAATGGTACGAACGTCCGGTTTAGATTCATCCTTATAAAACTGCGCATCATAGTGGGCTTTATCGTCCTGTGAGAATACAATAGATGGAGAAGAAGCCCCGGACTGTGTTTTTACAAAAAACCCCTGCCAGGGAGCAATGTGACCATCATTATCCGGTTCTGAAACACCCGTTGAACCATTATAGGTATAATACTGAGCGGTGGCATCATCATACACCCACCATTTGTTCTCCACAGCGTTAAGGGTCACCTTATCAAAATCAATGGCTGCATTATATGGGTTTCCAACAAGGTTGAACAAGTCACCGTTAGTATGAAGGGTGACCGTCACATCTCCGGCAGGCTCACTGCCATCAGCCGAAATGGGAACCGGTAACGGGCTGCTGCCTGCTTCGCTATTATCGAACAGGAAAATGATAAATCCCTTGCCGGACGTTAAATTACCACTAAGATTGGCGGGGGTCGTAAAGCTGTTTCCATCATAGCCGGTAAAGAAATTTTTCTCGAAGCCGTCGCCAAATCCCTGTATGGGCGCATCGTCGGTAATTTCATCAATTGGCATATTTTCGACCGGAGCAGACATCATGCGCCAACCCGCGTTTCCCTTGATGTCTTGCTGCTTGGGGATTTTCCCAAACAGTCCTCGTCCGTGCGTTCCTACAATCAGTGTATTGTCAGAAGAACGATGAGCCAAACTGGTTGATACCACATTCCCAATTATATTTGGCCCTTCCTGAGACCACATTGTGGATGAGCCCGTTAATGTCTTCGTGGAATAGACCCCGGTACTGGTTGCCAGCAAGTAAATGGTTTCGCTTCCATCAGGGACGATTGTAACATCGCGAATTGAAGGACCGAAGTCAGAACCGCTGCCGCCTTCTAAATTGCCCTCTATAGCCGTCCAGGAACTGCCGCCGTTGGTGGAGTGATAAAGTCCGGTAATTTCATAATTACTCATTACTGCGATAAGCTCATTGGCATCATTGGCGTTAACCTCAAGGTTGACTACATAAGCTCCGCTTGGTGCCCCGGGAATGGATATATCAACCAGGTTTGATGCACTGTTCGATGCCGTATGCGCATTATCAATACGATAAATAAGCGGGGTAGCGGAACTGCGAAACGAAGCATAGTACAACCGATGCCGGGGCGCAGACTGGGAGACTTCAAGCGCTGTGATGATCCCTCCGGCGGGCGATAAATCTGTTAAATCCTCCCAGCCATCAATATTACTATTGCCATCTGTATTAGTATCTTCTATATCAGTATTGCGCCATAAATCGGTGCCGGCCGGGTAAAAAATTACCGTTTCATCGTTAGGGTCAATGGCAAAAGGATTAATAAAAAGCTGGCCGGAAGCTCCGGGCGGCGAGATTTCGGCAAAATTAGTGAAGTTTCCGGTTCCAAAGCCGCCCAAGCCGTTATCGTTGTACGGATACCGGCGGGTATTACCTTGTTGAGATGAAGCATAAAGAAAATTATCAGCAAAATAGGAGAAACCGCCATCGCCCGTGCTGGCATCAGCCTGGCTAAGACGGTCCACATTGGTAAAAAAGATGGGCGTTCCATTATCTTGCGTACCGCCCATCACGCGTTGGTCCCCTGATTCATCGGCAATACTCACATCATAGTACTGGGTTACATTATAGCCATTATTTTTATCCTGCCAATTTACTGCACCGCTAACAGTAATATCAGATGTATAACTTAGCCCGCCGTCGTGGCCCGACCATAGCTTTGTAGCATCGTTGGGATCAAACGCCAGAGCATGCTGATCAGGGTGATGGTTGACGTATTGCGTGACGTTATTGGCCGTGGCGAAGCCGCCAATCCAAATATCATTTTTATCTGTGGCAGGAGTTTTAAATCCATCACGCGAGCGGTATATATTGGTAAACCCGAGGAGTACAAAATCGGGATTATCCGGCTTAACAGTAAGAATCATATTATAATTTGATTGAGCGATCTCACCCACCGGTTCCCCAAAGTCCGGCATATTGGCTGAACGATCTTCCACCTGAGTGCTGCCTCCGGAATTCAGATCAATCATATGAAATGCCACGCTGTCATTGGGTGATGTTGTGGCCTTCACCCCTACATACGTAATTACATAAGCGGTGTCTGGCGCAGACGGGGCAAAGGCAGCGAATGAGCGATCGTGCTGAGCGGGAAACGTGCCGGGCGTAATATCAGACCACGTTGATCCGTCATCCGATGACCTGTAAACCCCAGGACTATCGGTTGAGGTGCCGCTATACCTGTTCTCCGATAAAACTGCAATGAGCTCTCCGGCGGCATTAGCAGCAATATCCACATACCGATGATCGGATGAACCGCCCAGCGATAAGTTGGAATTCCCGGTGCTGCTATTTAATTTATAAATGCCGCCCACATTACTGGTCATAAACAGGGAGCTTGTTGCGGGATTTATTATCAGTTTTGAAACAAAATCAAACTTGCTGTCAAATTTTGTATTCTCACCCGAAGCCGTTCCGGCAAGGCGGTTCCATGTTTCTCCGTTATCGGTTGATTTAAAGATGCCATAGCCCCGGAAGGGCGCTCCCTGTGCACTTGCTGAATTCCCGCTAAACTCTCCGGTGCCATAATACCAGGTATCGTTATTTGTGCTAGTGGTATCCTGTATCAGCCAGGTGACGCTAAGCCGATCAGACGTTGAATTTTTAAAATCCCAGCTTGCTCCCCCATTGGTTGATTTCCAAATTCCTCCCGAAACACCTCCCGCAATAATGGTATTAGAATTGTCCACATCAACCCCTAAAGCGCGCGTACGCCCGCCCACATTACTTGGTCCAACCTCCTGCCAATCAACATTTTCAATAGATTGTTTACCAAATACTGATTTCTTTGAGCTGTAAAACTGCACAGGCATCGTTCGGGCATGCCGTAATTCCCGGCTTCGAACATTGGAAGGAATGCGATTCGTTTTAGGGTTTCTAAGCAATTTGAAAAAATATTCAGCGCGCTCTTTTTTGGCTTCATCCGGTTTTATGGATACCAAACGGGTCGAGTCTTTTTGGGGATCTGCCTTCAGCTCGGGCCCGTCAAAGAGCGAATATTGATGTATTATCCATCCTGTACACACTACCAGAAGAGAGAAAAGTAATACGTATCCCCAATTATTTTCTTTCAAATAGCTCATAAACGCTTTGTAAATATCCTACTTAGAAGCAACCATTATGCTAAACAAATATTTTAAAGTCAATATAATTGAACTTGGTCGGTAATTTTGTAGGGTAACACAAATTCCGTTACTGCAAATTTATGCCCAAATTATACCAACGACTTCAAAGCTTTGCCTATTACCGCGCCAAAACAAATGTAGCTCGACATTTATGTCGAGTAGAGATGGATAAAATTCTGCTTCACGAGATAAATATCGCGCTACAAATTATAGAAAATAATTACGCCCGCCCAGATGTGACTTTGGGGTCGAAGGTCTAATGTAGAAGATCTAAGGTCCTTTTTCCAACCTTCAATATTAGACCTTTAACTTTCGACTTTCAGGCCGGAAGAAGCTTCGAAAAACAAACAATCCCTTTGCTGAATTGATCTGCCACCGAAAACCCGGCGCGCTCAAAAAGTGCGTTGCTTTCATTAATGGTCCAGAATTTAAGACCGCTAAATTCCACCGAATCTTGCAGCAGGCGGGCGTACCATCTATCAGACTTAACCAGATGCATCATAAAAAAGATACCGCCTTTCTTAATAACACGCCTACTTTCGTATAACACTTTCAGCGGGTCGGTCAGCTCATTTAGCGTTCCTCCCATCATGAGTCCGTCGAACGAAGCTCCAAAAAACGGCATGTGCCGAGCATCGGCGCGGAGTAAAAATAAATCGGCTTGATCCGCTTCGGCTTTAAGACGGGCTTCCTGCAGCATTTGCGTTGAAAAATCGAGCGCTACCAGATCACAATCGGGTTCTGCTTTTTTCACTTTGCGCCCATATAGCGCTGTGGAACAGCCCACATCGAGGTACGTTTTATCAGCTTGCGGGTTCAGCCAGTCAACAAGAAGTTTTTGTTCTTTTTTGATGGGAAAATCTTCTCCTGATAAAAAGGAAAGCGATCGTTTGCGCCAAATCTCTTCATAAATCGAGGCCGTTAATTTCCAGTGATTTGAGCTTTGCGCCCAGGACATATCCGGGGATTCATCCCCAAGAAAATCAATAATATTATCAGTGATGGTATATTCGTCGCCCTTATTTGAGCATACCGAACCATTGAACGGTTTGTGCATACGGGCGGCCTCATCAGAAATGGTAATGGCTGCCTGCTCAAATTTTGGTGATCGAAACTGCACGGTTCTTAATCTTAAAATTGATCGTTAAAGATATCAACTATACGAACAGCTGAAACTGATGTTACAAAGATTAATCTTCCTTCTGTAAAACCAGCGAAATTTGCGCTCCTTTTTTGATGCCCAGCATTTTTTGCGCATCACCTTTGTTGACGGCAATTTCCAGCATGCCCGCGCTTCCAATGTAGGCCACCGGCTCGCCGTCGGATACAGAGCCAAATGTGTCGGTAATATTGTCAAGAATAGTGTTGCCGACATATAGTTTTATACTATTATTCGCAATCATGTCATCAATTAGCGATTCCGAGATATTGGTAATTAGATTTCCGAAGGCATCGATATGAATAACCCAGCCTTCAATGCCGTCATCATCGGCAATGGGCACCGCCCAGCGGTACGTTTCAAGATCATCAAGAGAAGGGCCTAAGTCCGTCAGCTCAGCACCGTTTAGCAAGTGCGCAGCCACCGGCGCAAAGACATCACGCCCGTGAAAAGTGTTCGAAACATCAGCGCGCCAATATTTTTTATTGGTCAGCTCAACGGCTTCAAAATCATATTGCTCGGTAAGGAGCGAAAAAATACCGTTATCGGGGCCTACGAAAAGTTGATCATCTATCTGAAGGGCAACCGGTTTCCGCGTGGTGCCCACCCCGGGATCTACAACTACAAGATGAACGGTGCCGGCCGGGAAAAGCATGGCGGAATTCTTAAGCACCCATGAGCCGGCCATAATATCCTGCGCCGGAATTTGGTGGGATATATCAACCAGTCGCGCATTTGGGGCATTTTGCAAAATCACCCCTTTCATCGCACTCACATAGTAGTCTTGCAGACCAAAATCGGTTGTGAGCGTGAGTA